>Ga0247841_10002426_pt1 | contig 37216 bp, 29 predicted proteins | sample LaCruzMarch2015__2_FD_192410 | JGI IMG/M metagenome (GOLD analysis project Ga0247841, IMG submission 192410) | Freshwater microbial communities from meromictic Lake La Cruz, Castile-La Mancha, Spain - LaCruzMarch2015_18m | ecosystem: Environmental > Aquatic > Freshwater > Lake | place: Spain... | reverse complement strand
TGCCAACAAGCAGAGGTTATCTTACATGCAGCATTGGATCCTAATATTGCCAGCAAGGCAAAAAGAGGTGAATTTGTCAAGTTATTTGACCACTTTAAGTTACTACACACTATGATAAATTGAGCGTATTTTTTTAGCAATAATGTCTTTCTTGAGTGATTTTGAAAAATCTTTAGCACATTGCTTACAAACTAATTGAGGAGTATGATTCCACAACTTATTACATTTTTTACAGATATATTTATGTATTATCAAATCTATATACTCATCATAAACAGGTTCATAAACATTCCAACCATGTTTTGACAATTCAAATGAAACCAAAAATTCCCCATACCGTGAAAAATGTTTATCACTTAAATCAGATACTCCCTTACCTTCCCATTCTTCTTTTATTCGTTTTGCCATTTTCAAAAATCAAATTCTGTAATTTCAGAATATAATTCTCCTAATTTGGTGTTGATATTCTTTAATATGGCGTCTCTGAAACGAGCTTTATTCAACTCTATACCCAAGCCTATTCGCCCTAAATCACGAGCAACAATCGCCGTTGTAAAGCTTCCAGCAAAAGGATCAAGAACAATTTCATTGGGATATGAGAAAAAGTTTATTGCCATCTCTGGTATATCCTCTGGAAATGGCGCTGTATGTCCTAATATATTTTCTCCTTTGCTGTTAATTTTTATAACTGGTGTAAACTTTATAATATCCCTACGCCATTTTTTTATTAAAGAACTATCAATAACATTGTTTTGAATATGTCCTGATTGCGTAGTAATTGTTTTCAAAGAAAATCTTTTACCACGATTACACTTACTGCGAATAAAGCATTTTTCATTCTTACATTCCCAGCTTTGAATTCCTATATCAGATTGTGTGTTGCCATTTACTTTAAGAGTTCCGCAAACTGGACATGGATAGCGTGTCTTATCAATTCGGTGTTTATGAAATATCAATAAATGTTCATAACAATTCATTGGATATTGATAAAAAGGATATGGTTTTGAACCATTTTTATGCCTCTCGCTTTGGACTTCTCCTTTATCCCAGATAAAATCATCTACAAAAGTAAAGCCAACTTCCTCAAATATTTTTATAAAATAGGCGCCAAGAGGCAATCGCCTTTTACCCCATACAGACTTAGTTTTAAGGTTATCATTATCAAAAATATCACCGACATTGAATACAAAGACTCTGTGATTATCCAATACTCGATATGATTCTTCTACAATTAACCGCATATCTTTTAAATATTCGTCAAGATTAGCCCATATTGAATAATCACGTGCATTATAATAGGGAGGCGAAGTAACCATTAATGAGATAGATTCGCTATCCATTGATTTTAATACATTGTAAGAATCTCCCCAAACAATTTTTATACTTTTATCTTTCTGTTTTATAAAATCAGCCAATCTTTTATCTGTGCAAGTATAGCTTCTTTGATAAATTTCTTTAATAAATTTAATATATTGATCCGAAAATTCTTTTATGATATGTTCTATATTTTCCAACAATTCAATGTATTTTATTTTATCATAAAATTCTTCCAATTCTGCCCCACTAAATTCTTCCTTCAAATATTTTTCACTTATAGAAAGTATAGTTTTTAGATAATTATTTTGGGAAGTCTTTATTTTTGCTGGAAAATTGACTTCGCAATTATTATCTTCATAGATATTTGTCTCATAAACCTCTAACATAAATTTTTCCATTTCTATCTTCAAGAACTTTATCTTTATAACCCCCTTTTAGCTAAAAGGGGGAAGGGGGAATTTGATTAAATAAGTCTTATACCTGAATGAACTTACCAAAGGTATTTTGGTATCTCATCAGCAACGTCACTAATATTGATGAATGTCTCTTGATCCGAAACCTTAATCAAATCTCCCCTTAATCCCTCTTTAGCTAAAGAGGGAAAAGACTTGGCTTCCACAATATCTATGATTTGTGGGTAAAGATTAGCTTAAAAAAGGGGGCTAGGTGGTTGTTTTTAGAACGTTTATGTATTTTTTAACGATTATATCAGTAGTAGGGGTGAAGCATTTTTTCATTAAAACAACTTGCAATATATTTTGATTCAACAAAAAATGCTTCACCCCTACAATATAGCATCAGCCTTGAGGTTTCTGTTCTTGATCAGCTTTGGCAGATTCTTGTTTTAGCTTATCGTTTGCCGCTATGGATATTTCCACACGGCGATTTTGCTTTTTCCCTTCTTCTGTATCGTTTGAAGCGATTGGCTTGGATTCGCCGTACCATTTGACATTCATACGACTACGATTGACATTCTGTTGAGTCAGATAATTCGACACTGAATTGGCTCGCTTCTCTGAAAGCTTCATATTGTAATCATCTTTACCAGAGGAGTCAGTATGTCCCTCAACGACTATATTGGTATCGGGATACTTCTGCATAATCTCAGCTAGTTTGTTTAGATTAGCTACTGTGTCAGATTTGAGTTCAGATTTATCCACATCAAAGAGGAATCCGGAGTCGAAAGTTATATTGACTTTTGCCTCTTCGCCCTCTCCGACTCTCTCGACTTTGGCTTGAGGAATTTCCTGCTGAACTTCCGCCGCCTGTTTATCCATGTATTTGCCGATAAGTCCACCAGCGACACCACCAACAGCGGCGCCTGCGACAGCGCCAGCGGCAGTGTTACCAGTCGCCTTCCCGATAGCAGCGCCTGCAGCAGTTCCAGTTCCTACACCTATTAGTGCGCCTTTCTGTGCCTTAGTCATTCCGCATCCAATACCAACGAAAACCAGACCAATAACCAACACGATACCAAGTAAATGTTTCATTTTGAACCTCCTAAAAAGTTTTTTGGCACTGTAAAAAATTTAAACACGAAGGCACAAAGTTTTTTAATTCCCTCTCTTTTTATTTCTTTGTGATTTTTGTGTATTTGTAAAGATACAAGATTCATGATACAAGATAGTAATCAGTGATAAGTAATCACGTTCTATATCTTCTCAAATCTGTGTGTATTTGTGTTCATCTGTGGTTAATTTTCTGATTAAAAAGTATTACCCTAATTTCGAACCATCCCATTTGTAATCATTAAAAAATGTCGGATTACACGTCACACTGCTCCTATTTGCCTGTACTTCTGATACCTCTTTTCAAGAAGTTTGTCCTTAGTTAATGGCGTCAGTTCGTCTAAGTTCTTCTTCAAAGCCCGTCCAACTCTTTTTATTGTCAATCCGGGATCTCTGTGTGCGCCACCTAGCGGTTCTGCAATTATTTCATCAATGATCCCCAGTTCTTTGAGATCACCTGCGGTCAATTTCAATGCGGAAGCCGCTTCTGGCACACGCTCGCTACCCCATCGGAGTATCTCACTACAAGTTTCTGGCTTGCATACCATGTATATGGCATTTTCCAGCATCAGAATCTTGTCACTGACACCAACACCCAAAGCACCGCCACTACCACCTTCACCAATAACAACCGAGATTATCGGCACTTTTAGAACCGACATAATGCCGATATTTTCAGCAATAGCTACGTGTTGTCCACGAAGTTCAGAGCTAACGCCCGGGTCAGCACCCGGTGTATCTATGAAAGAGATTATAGGTTTGTTGAATTTCTCCGCAAGCCTCATTATGCGCAAAGCCTTCCGGTATCCTTCCGGGTGCATATATCCAAAGTTTTTAGCTATACGCTCTTTTGTATCTCTGCCCTTTTCTTGACCCAAAAACACAACTTTGTATCCTCTAAAATTTGCTAAACCGCAAATTATAGCAGGATCATCACCGAATATGCGATCACCGAATAATTCAACCTTATCTTCCATGAGAATATTAATGTAGTCTGAAGATCGAGGACGCTGTGAATTGTTAGAAATAAGGACTTTTTGCCATGGTGTAAGTTTCGAGTATAAAAGCTTCTTTTCCTTTAATAATTGCTTTTCTATCGCCCTTATCTCAAGAGATAGATCGGTATTAAATGAAGAGGCTATTTCTTTCAGTTCTGATAGCTTATTCTCAAATTCCAGTATCCCCTTTTCAAATTCTAGTTCTTTATCATTCATTCTGTCACCTAATTTTCCGTAGAGAATCTACAGTATGTATCAAGAGAAGAAATCTAGCAAGTTCGCTAGTCTTGTTTTTAAGTCTTTCCTTTGAACTATCATGTCAATCATACCTCTTTCTACCATAAATTCTGCTGTCTGGAATCCATTTGGGAGATTTTGCTTGACACTGGCTCTACCTCGCTCACCTGTAAATCCGACTCTCGTACCGGGTTCTGCAATGATAATATGTCCCAACGTAGCGAAACTTGCCATAACACCCGCAAATGATTGATAAGACAAAACGTCAACATAAAGTAATCCTTCTTGCTTCAGTCTCATACATGCGGCACTTGTCTTTACCATCTGCATAAGAGAGATTAAACCTTCCTGCATCCTTGCTCCACCACCCGAACTCGAAACTATTATCATTGGCAACCGCTTTTCTAAGGCATGTTCAGCGCACCTTGTGACCTTCTCGCCAAATACCGATGCCATGCTTCCCATCCTGAATCTGTAATCTGTAATTCCAATAGTAGTGGGACGACCACAAATAAGCCCTTCACCTGTTATAACAGCCTCTTTAAGCCCGGTCAGCTTTTTATCCTTGATCAGTTTATCTTCATATTCAGGGAAATTCAGAGGATTAGATGATTCCATTTCGCTATCATATTCAACAAACGTTCCTTCATCCATGAGAAATCTGATACGTTCGTCCGCACCTATGGGGTAATGGTAGTTACAATTTAGACAAACTTTGTAAGTATATACAAGCTCTTCAATTTCTATTTCTATACCACAACCCCGGCAAACACTCTTTTTCATTTCTTCTGTCATATTTGGTATCCTGTTTAGTGTGGATTGAAGATTAGGAAATCTGATATAAGCTTGTATTTAATCTTCAATCTTCAAATCTTCAATCATTATAAATATTATATCAATAAAGCAACCTGTGTTCAAGCACAATAATTTTTCATGAGATGTTTCTATTGACAATATCCATACTGAATGCTATCATAAATCGTGTAAGCAACTTTAAGAAACCTTTTTAAACTTTAGGAAATAGAACGCGGATCAGGCGGATTTGCGCGGATCGAAATAAATAAAGAAAATCCGCGAAAATCCGTTTAATCCGCGTCATCAGCGTTCTATTCCTAAAAGTTTAACATCATTTTTTAAACTTGCTAAGAGGCTTATTTATATTCTTATACATTCAAAACTCGAAAAGGAAAGAATATTTGAAACTACTGGTATCTACATTATTGCTTTTTTTGTGTACGTTTGCATTTGGAGCCGAAAATCCATCTTCTAAAGCAAAATCTTCACAATCCGAGAATGCTATTCATATACAAGATTATCATCTGGATATAGTAAAGAGTGAATTTTCGTTATACCTTAAGAAAGGCGATACGCTAGTCAAAAAATATCCAATAGCAATCGGCAAGAACCCAGGTGATAAGCAAAAATCAGGTGACTGCCGTACTCCAGAAGGCGATTTTTATATCAACAGAATACAAAACTCAAAAAATTGGGTTCATGATTTCAAAGATGGAAAGGGTCCGATCAAGGGGGCTTATGGACCATGGTTTTTGGGTCTTTATACAGGTTCCAAAAAAACTAAGTCAGGCAAATCATGGAAAGGAATTGGTATTCACGGAACTCATGACCCTTCTTCTATCGGAAAAATGATTAGCGAAGGGTGTATAAGGATGAATAATGAAGATATTATGGAATTAAAAGAATACGTCAAGATCAGGACGTCAGTTTCAATAAAAAACTAAGAAAAAATAAGCGACTTTAAGAAACTTTTTTAAACTTTAGGAAATGGAACGCGGATAAATGCGGATCGAAATAAATAAAGAAAAATCCGCGAAAATCCGTTTAATCCGCGTCATCTGCGTTCTATTCCTAAATTTATTAATGTTGCTTAAATCTGTGACTAATATATGGAAAGGAATAAGATAATGTCAGCAGGAAATAGATTTGGATTCTCACAAGGAACAATACCTATACAAACACCCAAACCACTACCACAACCATCCATTATACCAGAGCCAATAATGATTAATGCGCCAATGCCTTTGCCTGATCCGTTTATTGTGCCATCAGCGACTGTTCTGGACTTCACGTTTGAAGAAGGCAACATGATCGGATGGGCACCAGTTGACGAACTGCCCGCTTCTCTTAACGATATAGGTCCTTCAAGATGGACTGTTGTGGATAGTCCTATATCTGGAAAATCATTATTACAATCCAGTATTATCTGGGGTGATAAGACTAACGCTACACCTCTTGGAACTTCTTTGGTCTATGATCTTCAGGAATGGACAGATTTTAATATGGAATTCGATATGCTTACAAGTAGCATTTATTACAATGGCTTTGGCATTGTTTGGGGATGGAAAAACAGAGTATTTCATTACAGGTTTCTGACTGTTATTGATCCAAGAAACCCAACTGGCGCGCCACCAGAACAAAAAGCCCCGCTCTCGATGATACAAAGGCGTATAAGTGACGTTCCACCGTATTATCAAACTATTGCTTTCAAAAAAGAATCTTCTTATATACATGACGCAATTGTACGCTATAAGCTTGAAGTAAAGGGAAACACCTTTAAGGTTTACTGGAATAATCTACTCATAATTCAAGCAAGCGATCCTTTTTATCAGGGAGGTAAGGTTGGTTTTACGCTTTATGGTCAAAACGGTGTATATTTCGATAACATAAAAATCGAAACTGTGCTTCCTGACGTCACTAATCAGATGGACAGGTTTGTTTTACCGCCAAAGTAGTGATCACCCTCATCCTAACCTTCTCCCTGAATGGAGAAGGAATGTGGATAAAGTTAAAAATTAATTTGGTTGACCAGTAGTGCTTGACCAGATTATTTATTTTATTGGAAGGAGGCACTAACGTGTCAGCAGGAAATAGATTCGGATTTTCGCAGGGAACAATACCTATACAAACGCCCAAACCACTACCACAACCATCCGTCATACCAGAGCCAATAATGATTAATGCGCCAATGCCTTTGCCTGATCCGTTTATTGTTCCATCAGCGACTGTTCTGGACTTCACGTTTGAAGATAGCAATATGATCGGATGGACGCCAATTGATGAACCCCCGGCATTACTCGGCGGTGAAGGTCCGTCAAGGTGGGGAGTTGCCGATGGACCTATCTCTGGCAAAGCGTTAGTGCAAACCAGCAATATCTGGGGTGATAAACCCGACGTTGTAGCTCTTGGGACTTTTCTTATCTACGATCTTCAGGAATTTACAGACTTTGTTATGGAATTTGATATGTACGCTATGGATAATGACGGTGTTGGATTTGTCTGGGGATGGAAGAACAGAACTTTCCATTACAGATTTTTTACCATGTTAGACCCCGCTAATCCCGCAGGCGCCCCCCCGGATCAAAGGGCTCCGTTTACAATGATCCAGAGAAGAATGGGTGATATTTCTCCATATTATCAGACTCTAGCGATGAAGAAGGAAGCGTCATTCTTAGATTTTAAAATTGCACATTATAAATTAGAGGTAAGTGGAACAACCTCGAAGGTCTATTGGAACAACGTTCTTACAATGCAGGCAAATGATCCGTTATATCAGGGTGGGAAAATCGGTTTCATGCTTTACGCTCACAGCGGTGTGTATTTTGATAACATAAGGATTGAATCTGTACTTCCGCCTATCACGAATCAGATGGAAAGATTCATGGCGCCTGCAAGGTAACTTTAACCGTAATAGGAGGAGAAAGTGAAGCATAACATTGTCTTGATATTGGTTTTGGGCTTATGTATTTGTGCTTGCGGATCGAAAAATTACGCTGGTGATTCAAAGAAGTTTCCAGAAAAAATTACTGCCGGAGTATTATATTTTGATATATACTCCAATTCAAAGGAACTGGAACCATATCGTGCTGGTTTAACGGATATGTTTATCGGCAAACTGAAAGAACTTATGCCCGAGCTAAACGTCGTTGAACGTTCAAAGCTGGATAATGTAATGGGTGAGTTTCAGCTTTCTGAAACTGGAGCTATTGATTCTGAAACTGCTCAAAAAATAGGTAGAATGTTGGGTGCGCAAACTTTGTATTATGGCTCTGTTACTTCTTCCTTTGGTAAAGAGATGTGCATAAACGGACGGCTTGTTAGAGTAGAAACGGGAGAAGTTTTATCTGCTGGTCAAAACGTATGTAGTTTCAGTGATAAAGATGTTTTTGATTCCGTTGATAAAATAGCAAAGAAACTTGCCGCTACAATAAAAGCCGATTACAAAACCCTCATTGCTGATGTTTATTATTCTAAAGGTAGAACAGCAGAAGAGAGTGGTGATAAAGATGGGGCAATAAGATTCTATCAGCAATCATTGCAGTTTTCATCAGATCATAAATTAAGTCAAAAAGCGTTGGTACGGCTTAAACTATAAGGCATTGTCAAAAACAAAATGAAAAATAAACACGGAGACACAGAGACACGGAGTTTGGAAAGGAAGGGGAGAAATTCTTGGTTTTCTTCCTTTATTCTCCGTGACTCCGTGCCTCTGTGTTTCTTCTAAATTTTACAATGCCTACCATAACTAAAGAGGATGCAAAAATGAAACAAATTCTCATTTTTGTTCTAATAGTATTAGCACTTATATCAGGATGCAGTGATGAGCCTGATGGAACTCCTGATAATGGTACTATTCAAGGAAAAGATGGCGCACCGATGGTCTTGATCCCTGCTGGTGAATTCCAGATGGGAAGCAATGATGGATATAGCAATGAAAAGCCAGTCCATACAGTCTATCTTGACGCCTTTTACCTTGATAAATACGAGGTGACCAATGCACAATATAAGAAATTCGTTCAGGCAACTGGACATAGCGAACCAGAGGGATATGGATATGGATATGTAAAAGGTGATTATCAAGACGGATTCAAACCATGGCAGGATAAAAATTTCAATGGAGATAACCAACCTGTTGGGTGCGTAAGCTGGTATAATGCAAAGGCTTATGCAGATTGGGCAGGGGAGCGATTGCCGACAGAGGCAGAATGGGAAAAATCCGCAAGAGGCGGACTTGATGGATATGGTTTATATGATATGGCGGGTAATGTGTGGGAATGGTGTGCAGATTGGTGTGATGGGAATTATTATGCCAATTCGCTAAAATCAAATCCAACGGGACCGAGTTCAGGATCAAACCGTGTTTTGCGTGGCGGGTCGGTTTCTTACCGCGACATCGGCGGTCCGGTGTATGCGTTCTACGATGTTGGTTTTCGTTGTGTTTCAGGGCTTCGGTAGCACTTTAGCCCTTTTACTCTTTTACCCTTTGCGATATATTTTTTGAGTAGAACATGCCGACAGGAGAATGGCACTGACTTAGCGAATTTTAACCCCAGAGGGGTGTCATATTTATAGAAAAATGAACAAACAATAAATCTAAGCTCCGAAGGAGCGACATATAAACTAGACCTTTGAAAATATGTCGCTCCTTCGGAGCTATGGGTTTTATTTGTAATGATTTTTAATCTTCAATAAAAGGAGCAAATATGCTGGCAGTTGAAGAAAGAGTAAGCACCCTTGAAAAAGTGCTTGAGAAATTCATTGTCCACGCAGAAGATTCCAAAGTCAATGTTGATATAGCTCTAACTAGACTTGAGAAAAGGCTTGAGGAATCCAGAATCAATAATGATTTGGCTGATAGAAGGCTTGAAAAAAGGCTTGAGGAATCCAGAATCAATAATGATTTGGCCGATAGAAGACTTGAGAAATATCAAATCAAGACTGATATGACTATAACTAGACTTGAGGAATCCCAAATCAATACTGATATAGCTTTAACAAGGCTTGAAAGAGTAATTGAAGAATCCAAAGTCAAAAATGATATAGCTCTAGACAGACTTGAAAAAGGACTTGAAGAATTCAAAGATGAAATGAAAGTCTTTAAGGACGAAATGAGTGGATTTAAAGATAGAATGGAAGCATCTCATAAAAATATGAATAGGCAATGGGCGGAGCTTGCTAAGAAAATGGGAACGCTTGATGAAGACCTTGTTTCTCCGGCAGTCAGACCTATGATTAGGCAATGCTTTAAGTGTGACCCCATAAAAAGATCAATAAGAGAACTGGTAAGAAAAGATGGAGATAGCTTCGAGGTTGATGTATTGGCAGTTTGTGAAGACAAGGTATTTATGATTGAAGTAAGAGCAACTCCAAGAGTCAATTATGTTGATGAAATACTAGAAAAAGTGCCATTATTCAAGAAATTCTATCCCGAATATCAAGACAAAGAAGTTATTCCCATATTTGCAAGCATCATATTTCCTGAGCATATATTACAATATGCCGCGAGAAAAGGGCTTTACGTAATGGCATATAAGGAATGGGAATATATGGATATTATCAATTTTAATGAAGTGAGTAGATTAAGTTGAGGAACGAGTTCCAACACAATATCTGTAATTCAGATGAAAGGAAAAAAGCATGAACAAATGGTTTTTTATCATCATTCTGGGACTTACTGTTATGGGATGTGCTGTTCGTTCAGACTATTATCAGGGACAGCGCAGCCTTGAGAGTGGTAACTATGATGCGGCAATCTCTCTTTTTCAGTATGCAATCACGAAATCACCCAACGACCCGCAAATATACGCAAGTCTTGGATACGCATACTTTAAGAAAGACGATTTGCCGAAAGCAATCCAAAATTTTGAGAAGGCTAAATCAATAGATTCGACTTATGGAAAGGCATATATTAACCTGGGAATGGTTTACGAAAAGCAAGGGGAGGTGCCAAAAGCCATACAGGAATATAACTCCTACTATAAGCAGTTTCCTCTTACGCCTACGGGGCAGAAGCTAAAAGCACGGATCAGTGTATTAATGCGGAATCAGATAGCTAAAGAGGTTCAGGAAGCGATCCAGAAAGAGAAGGAGATTTCTGTTGATAGCATACCAGATAATACAATCGCTGTCTATTACTTTGCTAATCTTACTGGCAATTCTGAGTTAGACACGCTTCAAAAGGGATTGACCGACATGCTGATCACGGATCTGGCACAGGTAAGTTCATTGAAGATTCTTGAGCGAACACGCATGCAACTACTCATGGATGAGCTAAAACTGAGTGAAACAGGGGCAATTGATCAGAATACAACACCAAGAGTTGGACGATTACTTGGTGCGAAAAGGATCATCAGTGGTGGTTTCGCCACACCATCGCAGGACAATCTCAGAATAGATTCTACTGCTACAAACGTGGCGACTTCAGAAACTGATGCACAGGCAAGCGTCTCAGGCAATCAGAATGGTTTTTTCACACTGGAAAAACAACTGGTTTTCGGGATATTAGGCGACCTTAATATTCCGCTAACGCAGGAAGAACGGGATGCTATCCAGAAGGTTCCGACTGAATCATTCCTTGCATTCCTTGCCTACAGTCGAGGTTTAGATTACGAGGACAAAGGAATGTATCGAGAGGCGTCTCAGGAATTCAAAAACGCTATCCAGATTGATCCCAATTTTTTGAAAGCAAGCAGTAAATCTAAAGAGACTCAGATACTTAGTGAAACCCCTATGACAGGATCGCCCGGTGAAGCCCTTCAGTTGGAACAGTCTGCAAAACAAGAAACACCAACAAAAACTGAATCAGGTACGGCTATGGGAAATGTTCTTTCATCAATGGACAGGCTTGAGCCTATCGTTGACAATATCGGTGATGGATTTATTCCCCAAACAGGTACAAAAACAGAAGAACAACGCACTCCATCTCAGGTACAGACGACAAGCATCCTGAACCTGACAATTGAGTGGTAGGAGGAAATAATGAAAAAAACTTATTTATTATCAAGTGTTCTCATGGTTCTTTTGTTTGTAGGTTCTTCCTACGCTCAGACCGAAGTTCCGAGAAAGCTATTCTCGCCTACATTTTTATCTATAATCGAATATCGTTCGTGGGAGAAAGATACTAATGGCGCAAAACAGGCAATCTCCCAAATCAGTTCGCCAACAGTCATCAAACTGCCATTATCAAGCAATCTTGCCTTTGATGTAGCTGGGTCTTATATTCTGTCGTCTGTTGCAGATAGCGATCTCAAAGGGCTAACTGATGTCAGGGCAAGGGCTGTTGCAATGATGTTTAGAGACAGTATCATGCTCAGTGCGGGAGTCAACGTTCCAAACGGTAAAAGCGATCTTAATGCCGGTGAAACCGCTGTTTCCGCAATTCTATCTGATAAGGCGTTAGGATTCAAATATAATAAACTTGGTGAAGGGCTTGACTTTAATGCCGGTGGCGGATTTGCGCAGGCTTTCGGTCCTGTAGCTTTCGGTATAGGTGCTGGATACATAGTCAAAGGTGAATATACTTTCGCCGATGAAAAAAAGTATAAACCCGGTGATCAGCTTAATGTAACGGGTGGGTTTGACCTTAATTTTGCTCCCTTGATTCTGAGAACTGACGTAACTTATGCGACTTATAAATCCGATAAAAGTGAAGGAAAAGAGGTTTTCAAGGAAGGTATAAGGATTTCTGTGGAGGAATCGGTCATTGTTTCAATGGATAATCTTGGTCTAATATTGTCAGGAAGGTATATTACTCACGGAAAAAGTGAGATCACGTCTATTAAACTCGGTGTATCTACAAAAGAAAACAAGAAACTCTTTGGTGATCAGATCGTCGCTGATGCCGCAATGAGCTTGAACTTGACAAAATGGTTTAGTCTGAAACTACTTGGAGAAAGCACCATCATTGCAAAGAACGAAGATGATAATAATGATGCTGTTGTATTTGGATTTGGCGGTGGGATGACTTTCAAATCTAAGCGAGGGTCATTCTTTGACCTAACAGGTAAATATTGTCTTGGCAGTTCAAACAGCGGGGATACTGACCTGAAAGGTTATTCAGCAATGACAGCTATCAGATTAATCTTTTAGGAAATCATTAAAGAAGATTCTTCACTTCATTCAGAATGACAATTATGTAACTATTCAAATGAGAAATGTTATAAAAATTGAATGTAAAAAGGAGATTACGAATATGAGTAAATCAAAGATTTTTATTTACGTTGTGCCACTTTTAGTTTTTACGATAGTTTTATCGGGGTGCGGTTGTCTTTTGGGTGGAAAACCCGGTGCTGGTTTCATCGGAAATGCTATGAACACAGCCGCTAACGTCGCTGGTGGAAAAGTCGGTCAAAAGATTGGAGAAAATGTTGGAAATGCAATGGCTGGATATGCAGACGCAAGCCTTAGAGGTCTTTCACCTGCTTTGATGCAGTTATACGTTTCGAGCATATTCTCGTCAGTTTTCTATGCCGGTGGATATTCATTCGAGTATAATAACGAATACAAACCCGGTGAATGGAGCAAATGGAAGGCAACTGGTATGGAAGAAGGTAGCGAATTCCAGAAGACATTCTTAAAGAAAGAGGCTGATGGAAAGGAATGGTGGCAGATCACTACGTCCAGTGTAAGAGATGGCAAAACAGAAGAAGTTGTTCTGGAAGCTTTATTCTCTGCGCCAGACGCATCCGGTTTGAGAACGCTATTGAGACTCCGAAGCCTGTTTCCTGGAGATAAAGAGCCTGCTGAAGTTCCAGTACAGGAAAATTCTGCCGCATGGTATCACGAGCCAGTCAAGATTACCGAAGAAAGCCTCAAAGCCGCTACTAAAGGAATTGAGAACGTCACAACTCCTGCCGGAAAATTCTCTGCACAGCATGTTGTCTATCGTGATGCTTATGGATTAGGCGAGTGGTGGATTACGGATAAAGTTCCCGGTGGTCTTGTGAAGTATATGGTTACACATTCCAACACCGAGAGTAAAAACGAGGATAAGTATACTGTTGAACTCGTAGGATTCGGTTCAGGGGCAAAAACCCGTCTCCAGTCTTACCAATAGTCACGGATTGGAGAAGGTTCATGAGTCAAACGGTGGGTTGGAAGTTTGGTTTCTTAATAAAGTTCTCTAACTGATTTCTTAAGATAAGGAGTATCGAGATGAAAGTAAGATGCTTGTTGATTGGTGTGACTGTTTTGTTTATTGTTGGTTTAACTGCTTCAAGTTATGCTAAGTTAGACCCAAAAACCTGCGTTGGAATGTGGTTGCTTGATGATAACAAAGGCGATAAAGCCACAGATTCTTCTGGAAACAAAAATGACGGAAAGCTTACGGGTGGACCTAAATGGGTGGATGGTAAAGCTACTAAGGCGTTGGAGTTTGATGGCGTGGGTAGTTATGTTGATATTCCAAATACAGAGAGTTTGAATAGCGCAACCTTTACTATCGTTTTGTGGTTCAAACCAAGCCAATTGCGAATTCAAGGACTCGCTGATAAAACACCCGCACCCCAGTGGAGAATTTTTATGAATAGTCCTGCCGGTAATATTGAATTTGATGCTCTACCGGGAGAGATAGCAAATGTAACAACACCAGCCGCCGCTGTTGGGAGATGGGATCATATTGCCGCAACTTATGATTCAGCTTCGAAAACAGCAAAAATATATTTTAATGGAGTACTTGGTCAGCAAGCGGCTGGTGTAAATATGAACAACACCAGTGCTGTTAATATTAATCTATCGTCCCCTGAAAGCACCCGATTAAACGGCGTTATTGACGAAGTAGCATTTTTCAATGTGGCGTTGGAAGCGGCAGACATCCAAACTCTCATGGATAAAGGGTTAAAGGAATCAATCAATCCAAGCGCTGTTGATCTTTCTGGTAAACTTGTCGCAACCTGGGCAAGTATCAAAGCCCGATAATATTGCCACCTTTAACTTGTTCGCTCATATTGGTTTCTAGGTGAAACGGGTTTATAGAACCTTTCTATTATTGGATTTATATAGGCATTTTAACTTAAAACCAATATGAGCGAATGTAGGAGAGGTATTATTATATCCTCTTGAAGTTGCAGTTAATGGTTAGGAAAGGATGTATTAATTTGGAAAACACTCTTTATTACGGTGATAATCTGGATATTATCAGAAAACACGTTCATGATGATTCAATAGACCTTATATATCTTGATCCGCCTTTTAATTCAAAAGCTAATTATAATATACTCTATAAAGAGATTTCAGGAGAATTCTCGGATGCCCAAATAACAGCCTTTGAAGATACATGGCATTGGGGGGATAATGCAGAATCAACTTTTACCGAGATTGTTGATACTGCTCCGGCAAATGTAGTAGAAATGATGATAGCATTTAGATCATTTATCGGCAGTAATGACATGATGGCTTATCTCGCAATGATGTGCATAAGGTTAATTGAACTGAGGAGAGTTTTGAAAGATACAGGCTCTATTTATCTGCATTGTGACCCGACTGCAAGTCATTACCTAAAAATTCTGATGGATGCGATTTTTGATAAAAGAAATTATAGAAATGAAATTGTTTGGATAAGAGGAACTGCATCAGGCGGAAAGGCGGGCGGTGATAAAGCTGTTCCTAACCATGATATTATTTTGGCTTACATAAAGGATTTAAATAAGTTTTATTATAAAAGACAATATATCCCTTATGAAGATTTTTATATTAAAGAGAGATTTAAATATACTGATGAAAACGGTAGAAGATACAGGTTACAACTTAACAACCGAAAACAATATTTAGATGAAAGTAAGGGTAAACCTCTGTCTGATGTTTGGTTAGATATATACCCGATTAACCCAATGGCTAAAGAAAAATTGGGTTATCCTACTCAAAAACCTGAAGCCTTATTAGATAGAATAATCAAAGCAAGTAGTAATGAAGGTGATATAGTCCTTGATCCATTTTGTGGTTGTGGTACTGCTGTTACGACAGCGCAAAAACTCAATCGGAATTGGATCGGTATTGATATAACACATCTTGCCATAAACATAATTAAATTGCGATTAAAGTCTATGTTTGGTATAGAACCTAGAAAGGATTATAAGGTTGTAGGAGAACCAGAAGATTTAACATCTGCAATAGCGCTTGCTAACCAGAACCGTTATCAATTTCAATGGTGGGCAACATCCTTGATAGATGCAAAACCTTATGGTGATAAAAAGAAAGGCAAAGATACCGGCATTGACGGATTCATATTTTTTATGGATAAAGGACATGAAACTAAAAAATGTATTGTATCAGTAAAAAGTGGTAATGTACAACCTACCGACATAAGAGATTTAATTGGTGTATTGAGTAGGGAAAATGCAGAGATCGGGGTTTTTATTACATTACAAGAACCATCAAGTGGTATGAAAACAACTGCTGTATCGGCAGGATACTATAGATCACAGCTTTCAGGAAAGGATTATCCAAAAATCCAAATCTTAACAATTGAGGAATTGCTGAATGGCATAAAACCCAAAATCCCAAATCAAATATCTCCATTCAAAAAAGCAACACCTGCGGAAGGGGAACAATTGGATTTGGTTGATAGTGAAGAGTCGTGATTTCAAATGAAAGGTGGTGTTAAATTTGGAAAATTCTCTTTATTACGGTGATAATCTGGATATTATCAGAAAACACGTTCATGATGATTCAATAGACCTTATATATCTTGATCCGCCTTTTAATTCAAAAGCTAATTATAACATACTCTATAAAGAAATTTCGGGGGAATTCTCGGATGCCCAAATAACAGCATTTGAAGATACATGGCATTGGACCGAGAAAGCAGAAGCAACTTTTACAGAGATTGTTGATATTGCTCCGGCAAATGTAGTAGAAATGATGATAGCATTCAGGTCATTTATTGGTGAGAATGACATGATGGCTTATCTCGCAATGATGTGCATAAGGTTAATTGAATTAAGGAGAGTCTTGAAAGATACAGGCTCTATTTATCTTCATTGTGATCCAACTGCAAGCCATTACTTGAAAATCTTAATGGATGCGATTTTTGATAAAAGAAATTATAGAAATGAAATTGTATGGTGTTACTATGGCGCTTCAAGTCCTAAACAAAAACAATTTCCAAGAAAGCACGATATAATATTTTGGTATAGTAAATCGGACAGTTGGGTATTTAACGCTGATGATGTTAGAATTCCTTATGCAGAAAGCACGCTAAAGCGAATTAGAACTACACCTACATCAATATTTCATGGCAAAAGAACCGAAAGAACTGCAAATGAAAAGGGAAAGATAGTTGAAGATTATTGGTCTATTCCAGCAATTGTATCAACAGCTAAAGAGCGGTTAGGTTATCCTACTCAAAAACCTGAAGCCTTGTTAGAAAGAATTATCCAAGCAAGCAGTAAGGAAGGAGATGTAGTTTTAGATCCATTTTGTGGTTGTGGTACTGCTGTTACGACAGCGCAAAAACTCAATCGGAATTGGATCGGTATTGATATAACACATCTTGCCATAAACATAATTAAATTGCGATTAAAGTCTATGTTTGGTATAGAACCTAGAAAGGATTATAAGGTTGTAGGAGAACCAGAAGATTTAACATCTGCAATAGCGCTTGCTAACCAGAACCGTTATCAATTTCAATGGTGGGCAACATCCTTGATAGATGCAAAACCTTATGGCGATAAAAAGAAAGGCAAGGATACTGGTATTGACGGATTCATATTTTTTATGGATAAAGGACATGAAACTAAAAAATGTATTGTATCAGTAAAAAGTGGTAATGTACAACCTACTGACATAAGAGATTTAATTGGTGTATTGAGTAGGGAAAATGCAGAGATCGGGGTTTTTATTACATTACACGAACCATCAAGTGGTATGAAAACAACTGCGGTATCGGCAGGTTTTTATAGATCACAGCTTTCAGGAAAGGATTATCCAAAAATCCAAATTTTAACGATTGAGGAATTGCTAAAAGGTATAAAACCCAAAATCCCAAATCAAATATCTCCATTCAAAAAAGCAACACCTGCGGAAGGGGAACAATTGGATTTGGTTGATAGTGAAGAATAGGGATTTTTCTTGGATATTTATGTTTGGCATATCCAAAGTATTTGTTATCACTAAATTAACTTAAAACAGGAGGCTAAATCAATGGATAAAGTGCGTTTTGGTGTTGTTGGAACGGGTGGAATGGGGTCTGGTCACGTTGATACTATTCAGAAGATTGAAGAAGCTCAGTTGACCGCTGTTTGTGATGCTGATGAGAGTGCTGTAAAACCACATGCTGAAAAACTCGGTATAAAGTGGTTCACTGACTACAAAGAGCTAATAGACAGTGGACTTGTTGATGCTGTCACAGTGGCTACTCCGCATTTTTATCATCCGCCTGTCGCTATCTATGCAATGAAAAAAGGTCTGGCTGTTCTTTCAGAGAAACCTATGGCGGTCACAGTGAAAGCGGCTGATGAGATGATCAAGACTGCTAAGGAAACAGGCGTGCCTTTCACTATCATGTTTCAGTCAAGGGCAACTGGATTATACAGAACAGCACATAAGATAATATCCGAAGGCAAACTCGGTGAGCTTTATCGTACCTGCATGTTTGCAAGCGGATTCCGTAGTCAGGCTTATTATAACTCAGCGGAATGGCGTGGGACGTGGAAAGGCGAAGGCGGTGGAGTATTGATTAATCAGGCTCCGCATGATATTGATATGTTCACTTGGCTAGGTGGATTACCGTCAAAAGTCACTGCCCGAACTGCTACGAGACGACATATAATGGAAGGTGAAGACGAGGCATCCGCAATGCTGGAATATCCCAATGGTGCAATCGGATTTATGCACGTCTCAACAACAGAGGCTCCGGGAACGAGTATGATGGAGTTCTGTGGTGAAAAAGGCAAGCTGACCATTTATGGCGGAAAATTAATATTCAATGAGCTTGAGATGCCACTTCAAGAGTTCAACGATACAAACCCGAATATGTGGGGAAGCCCAAAATCCACAAATGTTCCAGTCGAGATCGAACAGCGTGAAGGCGGACATATCGCCATAATACGCAATCTAGCAAGGCATATCTTGTATGGTGAACCACTACTTATGCCCGGTGAAGAAGGCATAAACAGCATAGAACTGATAAACGCTGTGATACTATCTGGCAAAAAAGGTAAACCAGTCAATATTCCGGTGGATAGAGAAGAATACGAGGAATTCATCGAAGGACTCAAGAAAACCTCTCAGTCGAAGTCAGTGCTTGCAGCGCAGAGGGTTACAGACCCACAACATGTAAAATAGTGACGAGTAACGTATGACGGAACTAAGGTAACAAATAATAATTAGCCACGGATATATACTGGATACAGGTATCTTTTCTTTATCTATGAAAATCTGTGTTAATCCGTGGCTAAATATCCGATAAAGAGCATATATTAAGGAGATTTATTCAATGTATAAAATTGCATTTTTACCGGGCGATGGCATTGGACCAGAAGTTGCAAACGAAGGTCTCAAAGTCATAAGAGCTACCGCAGAAAAAACAGGATTTAACTACGAAACCATACCTTATGACTTTGGCGGAGAAAGATATCTCGAAAAAGGTGGAGACCCGTTGCCCGATTCAGCTTTATCGGAATTCAAAGAGATGAACGCTATATATCTAGGCGCTGTTGGGCATCCTGATGTGCCGCCCGGTGTATTGGAACATGGTATTTTATTAAAACTCAGGTTTGCGCTTGACCTTTACATCAATCTCAGACCCATAAAACTCTATCCGGGAGTATGGACGCCAATAAAAGATAAGGGACCTGAAGATATTGATTTCGTAGTTGTAAGAGAGAACACCGAAGATTTGTATGTTGGCATGGGTGGATTCTTCAAGAAAGGCACTCCAGACGAGGTGGCAATACAACAGTCAATAAATACACGCAAGGGTGTTGAACGCTGTATTCGATATGCTTATGAATTAACAATGCAAAGGAAGCGAAAAAAACTCACTCTCTGTGACAAAGCTAATGTCTTGACTTATGCTCATGACCTTTGGAGACGTGTGTTTAATGAAGTCGGTAACGAGTATCCAGACGTTCAGAAAGATTTTGCCTTTGTTGATGCTACAACCATGTGGATGGTCAAGAATCCAGAATGGTTTGACGTGATAGTAACATGCAATATGTTCGGCGACATAATCACCGATCTAGGTGCTATGATTCAGGGCGGTATGGGCATCGCCGCTTCGGGAAATATCAATCCTCAGTCAGTATCAATGTTCGAGCCGATCCACGGTTCAGCGCCAAAATATAAAGGTAAAAATATCGCTAACCCATTGGCGGCGATCTGCGCTGCGGGTATGCTTCTGGATTATCTTGGTGAGAAAAAAGCGAGTGAACTTATTGATAACGCAGTATCAAAAGCACTTTCTAGTGGAAAAATCAAGGACCTTTCTGCTGGTAATATGGGAATGACTACAAGCGAAGTTGGTGATTTTGTAGTCAGTCTGTTATAAGGTTAATGTACCCATAAGATGAATTATCAAGTTTCGCATAGGAGGTTGTTTTGAAGAGAATATTGGGATTCGTAATATTATATACTGCTCTGTTAGTTTTGGCTATCGCATTTCCTGCCTTTGCCTTTGAAAACATCACTCCACTTGACGTCAAGCAGAAACTAGATGCAAACGAAGATGTTTTTATCCTTGATGTTAGGCAACCAGAAGAATATGCTCAAGGTTATTTGCCAAAAGCATACCTGATACCTTTAGGAGAACTTGATCAACGATTGAATGAAGTTCCCAGGGATAAATATTTAATTGTCGTATGCCAGAGCGGAGGGAGAAGCGCTAAGGCTTCACAAATACTTGATGATAACGGATATAAAAACGTCCATAACATGCTTAATGGCACACCGGCTTGGAAGAATTTGCCTGAATATCTCTGTATCAAAGCCGATGACTTAAAGGCTCAACTTGCAAGTCTTGACGCATTTATATTGGATGTGAGAACAACAAAAGAATTTGAAAAAAGGCATATTGAAGGCGTTGTTTCTATTCCTATTGACCAATTGAGTGATCGCCGTAACGAGATACCTCCAGATAAAGGTATAGTTATAATAGGGGCAGATAATGATCAGGGAACTCAAGCCTCTAAAAAACTTATTGAACTTGGATATAAAGACGTTAAGAATCTTGAAGACGGCATGTTATCATGGGATGATGCAACAGGTGTCTCGATCGAAGGAAAACTCATAACGACATTCGCCGCAATCAAGACAAGAGAATAAATATATGCTTAAAGTAGGTATCGCTGGGGTTCCCGACCAAGAGATTCTTGATCGCTACAAAAAAATCGGAGTTGAGATCGTTGATCTCGATATGCCTATAGATGGCGTGGATTATTTTGACGTAATAGAGAAGCTGTCCCCAAAAATATATTGCGCTACGCTCAAGACTGTTTTTGTCAATTCACTAACTCTAGCACCTGACGTTATAATAGCTGATGTTGGCGAAGGAAAATGCGATGGAATGAGATTTATCGCTGAGGTACTTTGTGACCTTATGCCAGATACAGAGATAATAACCACGAGAAACGTGAACACAAAACCACAGGGCAACCCTATATCAGTTTCGGATTTACCGTTAAAAGAAAAAATGAACAGTATAGTCAATAGCGTTATAATCGAAGTTGATAAAAATGCGACTCCATGCAAACCAACTGCTGGTTTTTGGGGCGTACCACCGAGGGATTTCTCCATACTCGATCTATTCCCGAATACAACTCACATATACGGCTGGGCAAGGTGCATGGAAAACAAGGCTCCAGAAAATATGGATATAGAGATGTATGTTGATGAGGGCATTCCTATTGTGTTTTTCGCTCAGTCATTTTGTCAAAAAACAATGCTGGCAAAGTATCTGGCAGGCAAACATAATGGGCTTTTCGTGGATGTAGATGCACAGTTAGATGACAGCACCAGAGCAAAAGTGATCGCATTTCTTACTTTGCGTGGAGCGATTTAACGCCAATCCCCTTCACCATCAACAATGATATGGCTCATATAACCGGCTAACATGGAGATATAGTAAGTCACGCCGAGATTGAGATAATCAAATTCTCCAGTGAAAAAGGCAGGTATGAAAAGCAACGGCGCAGGAATCAGCACTGCCGCAATATACGAATGGAACTGTGACCTATGTTTTGTCAGCATCGGAAACATAGCCACGAAGCCCAATATTGCTGATGCTTTGTAATGCCTTAATATTAACAAAACAAGATTAATGATCGCTAATAAGGCATATACAACCATCTGTGACTTGCTTTTTATGTCAACGTCTGGTATCATCGCACCGATCAAGCAGAGAAGAAAGCAGATTCCTACTTCCAACCAGTTTTGCATGAATATTTCCTGCTTATTAGCCCAGAGTTCCGATACAGGCAATCCCTGCCTATAAAGTATCCATGCAAATACAGGTACAAGAACTATTATATAAGTTGCGGCTCCAACGCCGACGTGTTGACTGAATTTCATAATTCTATATTGTGAATTACCTTCGAGTAAACTCGTAGGCTTCTTGCTTCAACGAAGGGCTACTCAGCATTCGATTGGTTAAGTAATTGATCAGTTTCAAACTGAGTTTGATCAACTACCAAGTTTGATCAACTACACTGAGGAACTCCCTTCTCTGCAAGCGTCAATTCGGGCTATCCCAGCCCTACTACGCAACGTTTTAGTTTCTTTAGGTCGGTGTCGAAACGTTAGCTAAATACACCGACTATTTTTGGAATTGGTTTTTCATGACAGCCTCTGACCTGTCAAAACCGTCAACCAATTGTCAAAGAGCAAATGTCCACTTGGTTATCGTGGACAGTAAGCATTATATCATGAAGATAGTTTATAGTCAATAGAAAATATATGCGATTAGGAAATCGCATGAATCGTAAAACCAACGAATTTATTCGTTGGTTTTACGATTCGAGGATCATAATAAAGTAAGAAATATGGAGGTTAAAGTAAGATGATAGTATCATCAGTTTCTACAAAAGGTCAATTAGTAATTCCGTACAAATTACGACAAAAATATGGCATTAAACCAAATTCTATGATGAGATGGATAGATACAGGGCAGGGCTTAATGATTGTTCCATTAACCGATGATTCTATATCTTCATCAAAAGGGATGTTAAAAGATACGAACGTATCAACAAAATCATATCTGAAAGCAAAGGAAGATGACAAACGTTTGGAGAACATAAAATAAAACGATGGAAAATCTTGTCTACATCCTAGATTCCTTTGCAATAATTGCCTTCTTAAAGGACGAAGAAGGTTCGAATAAAGTAGAGGAACTCCTGAGAAGTGCGGATAATGGAACAATACAATTGTTTATGCATGCCATTAATTTAGGTGAAATATTCTATACAGTATTCAAACAATCAGGAGAAATACAGGCATTGAAGGTTTACGGCAAAATTAGACAATATCCTGTTGAGTTTTTATTTGATCTATCAGAATCTTTTTTATTGAGAGCAGTTAGTCTCAAAGGAACTTATCCAATATCTTATGCTGATGCTTTTGCCGTTGCCACAGCCATTGAAAAATCGGGTATACTCGTAACTGGAGATCCAGAGTTGAAACGTCTTGAGAAAGACAAAAAGGTGGAAATTCTCTGGATCCAAAATGGCTGAATGGCATTGATTATATTATCACTTGGGTATTATCCTGACCGTATATATTTCGTAAGGCAGGATATGAAGATTTACCTTACCACCCTCATAAGCAAGCTCATAGAGATCGTTTTCCAGAAGGTTAGTCTTCCATGCACCAGCAAGATCGAACCCAAAATTGAGCGTTACTGAACTTGCCTTGCCAGCTACCTCGACCAACCGAACTATGTATCCATCACCATCATTGTCTGATCGCTTAATAGTCGTTAGAACAACATTGTCAGGAGATACATTGCACAAGCTGTAATTCTGGGGCAGGAGAGTCCTTCCCTTAAAGGGTGCTATTGGGGCGCATATATTCATCCTACCGATAGGCATCGGCGTGCTGTGTTCCCATCCTCTACGGAAAGCAAGGCTTGAACCCCATCCGCCAATATGTGGAAGCAGTGAGAACTTGAATGTATGTTTACCGATATTATCGTACCAGTGATGCGGCGTCCCACAGCTATAAGCTGACCTGATAAGCATAGGCATAACGTCAGTACCATTCAGAACGTGGGAGATGCAATCCGTACCAATACATACACCCATGTCATCATTAGATACATCAATCCATTTCTGGACGTAACGACCGCCCTTGCCGCGATAAGTATCGGGCATCTCGTCTTTACCCATCGTTACGTGACAATAAGGTGTTTCATAAGCTATTTGACCATTGGGAACGTTTACAGGCATAGATAGCAATACCTCACGGTCTCTTTCACCAGCCCAATCTATTGTCACAGAAAGTTCAGCATAAGGCAGAGAATCGGATAATGACAATTCTTTTATGACTTCGCACCCAAGTATCTCACTTCTGATTCTAAGCTTACCCCTTAGTGATCCACTTTCAACAACCTCTGTTTTTCTTCCTTCTTTATTCTCAGTCCATACTTTGCCTGTGTGATTATCCCATATATCTGACTCGATATTTTCACGGACAATAAATTCACCAAATTCAGTATTTTTGGCTAACTCAACGTTCTCATGTTTCCAGAAAACGCTTTTTATAACACCATCTTCTAAAGTAATTTTTAGATGCTGGTTCTCAAGTGTATCATTAGAAACCTTTATTGAACTGGAATGAGATGGCTTATCATTCGGGAATCTGACATAAAAAGTGCTATATCCAACAGGAGGCATATCATCTGCCATAAATAGGAAATACAGACGTTTATGGTTGTGTTTGCCTTCGGCGCGGAGTAACTGGGTATGCAAAGGTTTTCCTGACGAATCAAAAACAGCTAAGTTCTCAAAATTCTTTTCATCAGTCTCAATATAAGTCTCTACGATTTCGGATCGTTTCCATGAAAGCGGATTAAACACGACTACAGGTATTCCAGAATTCTCTGAATAATCTATCTCAGTCATGACAAAGAGCATGGCTTCTTCTGATACGTTGTTTGCAGATACCATTGCGGATTCGACACAGTTAAGCCTGACGACGTCGTTTATCTCGCCGTGCCTTCCACCGACGTTGTGATCATGAGGGATTGTAAGCCCTGCCCACGCATCGTCAATTGAAGCCTTATTCCCTCGACCCAAGTTGAGAATTTCCTGCAAAGAGAGCATCTTCTCCGCAGTTGTGAGCATATTATGAGCGTACCTTGCTTTGGTGTATATATCAGGAAAACATGCACCAAGCGTATAGAACTCATAAGGTAATTCTCCCATGTATTGTGGCAAATCTTTCGGATCGACGTTTTCAAAGAAATTCGTTATAGTGGAAAACTCAAGTTGAATGTTGGGGTACTTTTCATTCCATTGCTTCACTTTTGGGACCATATCAAGGTAAGCTGGTATAAGATCAGATTCAGCACCCATCAGGACAGGTTGTTCCTTTGGCCAAAGATTCTCAATATCATTCAGGTGTGACGGTAACATACGCTCAACGTCCTCAAGGCTTTGCATGAATATCAGTCCCCAGCCATATCCAGAGCCTGCCCATGAAGCGTCAGCCAGTGACTTGTAAAGTCCAACGCTGTGATTTGCCGCGACAATAGTTGATCCATCAGGTGAACACCATTTGTGAAGAGGTACAGGGGCAGAATAACGTGAATATGCAAGGTACTTCACCCCACATCGGGCTAGAATCTGCGCCAACTGAATTGTATGCCCCGGGCAGTCTGATGATTGCGCCGTAACGAGATCAATGCCGAATTGTTCTTTTGCCCATCTTTTGGCAAGTATTACGTTGCGAATTTCGGCTTCGCCATCCATTATCTGATCCATCATACCCGTCCAAAGAGCGGATACCTCAAGCTTACCTTCATTAATCAGTTGTTTAACTATTTCTTTGTACTGCGGATACGTATCAAGAAAGTGTTTCAGGAAAAGGGCATATTCAACAGTGAACCGATATTCTGGGTACTTGCCTATAATAGAGTCAATTGCTTCTCTGATAATAAGATCGCCATAAGCGAAGGTTTCAGCAGGTGATGCGCACCATCCAAGGTCAAAATGTGATCCGGGAATAACAAATAAATTCCACTTGCGCTGATTTAAGTTATCCATTTGATTCTCCTATCTAATATTAATTGTAACCAAACTCACGTATAAAGGCTTCTTTATCTCTCCAGTCGTCTCTAACTGCGACCCAGAGATCGAGATATACTGACGCTTCCATCCATTCCTCAATATCCACTCTTGCTCTTTGCCCTATTCTTTTGAGCATACTGCCTTTGTTTCCAATTATTATACCCTTTTGTGATTCTCTTTCGAGATATATGGTAGCACGTATGTACGTTTTGCCATCATCTCTTTTCTTAACTTCATCCGTCTGAACAGTTGTCGAGTAAGGTATTTCATCTTGTGTAAGCATTAATATTTTTTCTCTGATTATCTCCGCAATGAAAAATCTTTCAGGCAGATCGCTGATCTCATCTTCTGGATAGAAAATTCCGCCTGTTGGCAGTGACTGAATAATAAGATTTAACAAATCCTGTATACCATTCCCTTTAAGCGCAGATATGGGTATAATATCGTCAAATCCAAATTCTTTATATTCTGCAATCAATGGCAGTAGTTGACTTTTATCACGCATTTTGTCTATTTTGTTTAGAACCAGAAAAGTTTTCTTTTTTGCGCTTTTGATTTTCTTAATAATTTCTTCGGAGTCATTCGGAGAAGAGGATGCGTCAACTATCAAAAGCGCCAGGTCCGACTCGGATGCAGATTTCATGGCATTGCGAACCATGTGCTGTTGAAGCTTGTATGAAGGCTCAAGTATGCCCGGAGTATCAACAAAGATTATCTGATAAGTATCACTCGTCAATATACCGGTTATTCTATTCCGTGTAGTCTGTGCCTTTGGGGTCACTATTGACAGTTTCTGACCCAAAAATGAATTTAATAAAGTGGATTTGCCGACGTTTGGTTTGCCAACAATAGCCACGAATCCTGATCGAAATGTATTTTCCATGTTTTTTTACCTAATATTAATGCTTAAACCTTACGATTCATGCGGTGTTCTAACCGCATATATAATTACTGTTGACTATAAACTATCTTTGCGATATAATGCTTGTTGTAGACGATAACCAAGTCTACACTAGGGCTGGGATAGCCCGAAGTTACGCTCGTGGAGAAGGGAGTTCATTGGTTTCGCCAATCAGCCCTTCGTTGAAGCAAGAAGCCTACGAGTTATGAACATTAAATAATTAATCGGGTAATCCAGTAATAGAGCTTTTAAATCCCCCTAACCCCCTTTAGCAAACTAATCTTTACCCACAAATGATAGATATTGTAGGAACAAAGTCTTTTCCCTCTTTAGCTAAAGAGGGATAAAGGGAGATTTGATTAAGGTTTTGGGTCATTTGGTTCAATAGATACTCAAAAATATCAATAGAGTTATTGGTAATATGCCGAAATACCTTTGAATAGATTTATTAATATTTATAGTTTGTTTAATTAATCAAATTCCCCCTTCCCCCTTTTAGCTAAAAGGGGGTTATAAATCCTCTATCCACAATGGTTTATAGACTTGTGGGTAAAGATTAGTTTAGCAAAGGGGGTTAGGGGGATTTGAGGCGATTTATTTATTACCCGATTATTTTCTTAACCTTCATTACTCGTAGGTAATTCACATAACTTAAATTCTGCTTAAAACAAAGTATAACCTTTACATCATTCAACTGTCAACGGTTCATTTTTATTGACAGAGTCAACTACCCCTAACCCTAAAGGGATAGGGGCTTGAATCGTGAGGTTCATCGTAAGAGTTGATTAGGGAGCATTATTAAGAGGAAAGTGATCAGTAATCAGTAAAGAAAACAAATTCCTAACTGATCACTGATTACTGATTACTGAGATCAAAGTCTCAGTGCTTCAGGTGGTTTGAAAGATAACAAACTGACTTTAAACAATCCCGAAGTGAATCAAGTTCAACAAACAGAACGCTTATTAAAAGCAAAAGTGTTTGTCCTGCCTTCTGGCAGAGCCGAGTTTTAGCTGTTCTCATACAAAAACTGCCCCTCGAAAGAGGTTACAAGCCTATCCGCGTCCATCTGCGTCCATCTGCGGTTAATTTCTCTCCTTCCTCCGCTACCCATTACCCATTTGGGATAGTGGTTTTCGGTGAGGACTTTATAAACTTAAGGGTCGCTGTGTTATGCTTACCGGCTTTCCACACAAATTTCTCTATCCTGATATTTTAAGAATACAAATTCCACTAAAAAATCACAAACGTAAACTTACATAGAATCTCAGTCTTTTCGGAGTTGAAAACTTTTAAATCCCACATTTTCAAGGGCTGATAAGGGAATGGTTCACTTTCTAAAAGGATTTAGGTAACAAATCATTATTAAGCCGCAGATGAACGCTGATTAACGCAGATAAGGAAAATATTAAAAATATCTGCGTGCATCTGCGTTTATCTGCGGTTAAATTTCTGATTGAAAAGTGTTACCACAATTGTGAACCATGCCCTGATAAGGGTAGGTTTTTAAATGAAAATATTCTATCCGCTCTTTTCTGTTTTTATGCAGTAAATTCTGGTACGGATTTTGCACAAGAATGGGCTATAAGAAAAAAATTTGACTTTGGGACAATATGGAGAAATAAAACCATCAATTCGACGCTTACGGCAACGATGTTATTGCATACGCAAAGAAAGAGGTAATTTTCTAATACGACTTTTTCACTTATAGAAACAAAAAGAAAATAACCACGGAGACACGGAGAACACGGAGAGAAAATAAGAAAAAAATTCCTCTCCGTATTCTCTGTGTTCTCCGTGTCTCCGTGTTTAGCTTCTTTTCTATAAGTGAAAAACTCGTATTTTCTAACCAAAAATTACTACATTATTGTCCAAAAGTTAATTTTTCTTCAATCCGAATCTGCGCGCAAAATCTATACCAGAATTTACTGGTTTTTATGTTGAAACTAAAATTTTTTTAGTATACACCATATTTTTTTATGAAAAACTGGAGGAACTTATTTTGAAATTGGTATTGATAGCACTGCTACTCATTTTGAGTCTGACAGTGATAAATGTTTGGGGTCTAGAGACAAGTGTATGGACGTCATTTGCGGGAATAGATACTCCGGCTCCAGCAAAAACGCATATAATCGAAAATAACAATAGCGTTGTAGTAGAGATGAATCTGGACGGAATAAACGTTGAAGAACGAATAAAAGAAGGTAAGCAATTCCAGTTTTTAAGCACACCAAATACTGACTGGACTAGCGAAATCGGAAAACCAAAACTTCCTGTCGTCAGGGCTATCGTCAAAATACCTTCAGATGGTAGCGTTACTATCAAAGTGGAAAATGAAGAACACATAATATTACCGAACTATAACGTATACCCAGTCGGGAAACAGGTCGTAAAAAACGGTCGTGGAGGAACTGTTTATTTAGACGAGAATTTTACTATTGATAAAGAATTTTATTCCACTGATAACATATATCCACAGGAATTGGCTAGTATCTCATTTTCTGGACATTTAAGAGATGAGCGTATCGTTCAATTGGAGTTTCATCCAATAAGGTATAACCCGTCATCTCAGGAGCTTTTTTGCTATTCATATCTTCGTGTTCGATTGACGTATGAAGGCACTTCGAGAATCATGAAACCATCGGGTTTATTGAGTAATATAAATGACTTAACAGGAAATACCTCAATGGCTCCGGGTTCAACAACCATGGGTAGTGTAAGCTATCCTGAAGATTTAACGACAAGTCACAATGCTGACTACATAATAATTGCTCCCGAACCATTTTATAACGATCCGAAGCTCAAACAATTTGCGGAATGGCGTTCTCAATACAGCGGGCTTGACGTGGTAGTTGCACAGTATGAAAAGTTACACTATAGTTTTAGCTCAGGAAAAAGTGATGATGAAAAGATCAAAGCCTTTATCCAATATGCCTACAATTACTGGAAATCACCTCACTCCCCAGATGGTCACATTAGATACGTGCTTCTTGTCGGTGACGTTGAATTTGTACCAATACACATTTCAGAGGAAACAAGCTTTAATGAGACAATAGCCACAGATAACTGGTACGCATGTGTAAGCGGTAACGATCTGATGCCAGACGTAATGATTGGAAGATTCCCAGCCAAGACACTAAATGAACTGAAAATCATGGCTGATAAGACTATCCAATATGAGCAAAATCCTTTGTATGGTGATTGGGCAAATAATGCTCTGGTTAGTTCTGGTACGGTGGAATCACTTCATACCGATCTCGAATATGCCCGTGATCAGTATCTGCTTCCGGGAGGGTATAATGTAAAGGAACTGTCAGTATTGGATGGCGATAATTCTTATAATATGATCTCTGAACTGAATAAAGGTCAGTACATATTAGACTATGCCGGACATGGATATATAGATAAATGGGAAATATTCAATGCACAGGATGTCCAAAAGCTAAAGAATGATCGTATGCTTCCGGCTATATTCAGCCTTGCTTGTAGCACTGCATATTTTGATAATCCCAATATGGATTCTCTGGCAGAAGTATTCCTAAAATCAAAAAACGGGGCGATAGCTTTCTTTGGAGGTTCAAGGCTTGTAGCCATTAGCAGTATTGGTTTTGGTTTGTCAGAAGCCATAGCGGGATCACACATATATAATCTTGGTGAGATCACGATGCACGCAAAGCTTTTGTTGCTCTCGGATTCGACTAATATGGAATTATATAATCTAATGGGTGATCCTGCCCTTGATCTTGGGGCGCCGAGACGAATTCCAAACACGCCTGATATTATCATTACACCAGTAGACGTATCTTTTAATCCTGAAATTCCCAAACAAGGTGAGACTGTTTCAATAAAAACCACCGTGAATAATTTTGGTTCTGGTGACGCACAAAATATTGAGCTGGAAATCCGTGATGGTGGACCAAACGGAAATATTATTGAGACGAAAAACATTACAAATATTAGGGCGGGTGGAAAGATCGGGTTTGAAACTCGCTGGCAGGCGGATTTGGGTATTCCACAGCATAACATCTACTTGAAAGCATATCTGAAAGATGGACCTAACGAATATTATACAGGGAATAATAGCACCCAGAAACAAGTCTTAGTCTCACTTGAAGCAGATGGTTGGCCAAAAACAACGGATGACAGGTCATTATCTTCTCCAGTATCCGCAGATATTAATGGTGATGGAAACTTGGAGATTCTTTTTGAAACGCACACTTATGATAAATACAACAGGATTTACATTTTACAAAGCGATGGTCTGCCCTTAAATGGATGGCCCAGAACATTGTACCGTCCGAATTATGATTATGAATCACAATACAGCAATCCTTCTGTCGGTCCTGTCCCATCAGTGGGTGATATTGATGGTGATGGAAAATCGGAGATAGTTGCAACTCTTTTCTCTAAAGAGATACATGCGTGGAAAAGTGATGGAACTTACGTACCGGGATGGCCTGTGAATGTTAATGGTTATGCAACAACGTCACCTGTATTGACGGATCTAGATTCCGATGGAAAGCAAGAAGTAATATTCGGTACTGCAAATGGACAAATGCACGTCCTGCGATATGATGGAACGTATTTTCCCGGCTGGCCAATCTCCGTAGGTCAGAAAGGACACCTATTTGTGACAGTAGCAGATTTAGATGGCGATCTCGACGATGAAATAATAGCTTATGATTCTTTGCTTCCAAAGAGTTACGTTTCGGGCAAAATGAGTACAATTTACGCATGGCATCATAATGGCACTGTTGTCAACGGTTGGCCTGTTCAGATGCAAGGTGCAGATGCTATATTACCACCAGTTACAGGCGATCTTGATGGGAACGGTAAAGCAGAAGTTATTGCGGTAGCTACTGATAATATGATTTGTAAAGTATATATATGGAATTATGATGGGTCACTGAAAACCTCATGTTCTCTGAAACCTGATGATGATATAAGATCAGCTATTGCATTGGCTGATATTGACGAAGACGGAGACGTTGAAATAATCGCTAGTTCTTATGATGGGTTTCTATACGCATGGCATCACGATGGCAGAGCAGTTTATGGTTTTCCGGTAAGCTTAAAAGATTCTTACTGGTCCTCTGCTCCTATTATTGCTGATGTTGACGGTGATGATAAAGTCGAGATTATAGTAACATCACATGGCGGTACTATATATGTTTATAAAGGTGATGGAACTCCTGCAAACGGTTGGCCAAACCTTCTTGGAGATAGCGCTACCTCATCCACACCGATGATACTTGATATTAATAATGATAGCAGAAATGAGCTTGTATATACTTCTGGTATAGGTTCCATACACGTTCTGTCCCTTATAAGTCGTTACAATGATAATAACAAAACTGGATGGTCTATGTTTTTGCACGATCAAAGGCATACAGGTTCTTATGGATCAAATTCAATACTTCCACAGGCTCCAACAGATATTTCAGCTACCGATAATCCTAGCGATAAAGGCGGTAGTTTATTAATATCATGGAAACTTTCACAAGATGATGATAAAGCAATATCTTACGTTATATACAGATCAGAGAAAATTGATGGTAAGTATTCTATAATAGGAAAGGTTGATCGTGGAACGTCTGCCTATATTGACAGTACAACTAAAGACGGAGTTGTGTATTGGTACATAGTCCGAACCAGTAATGAGTCAAGTCTTTCAGCTAGTTCCAGTCCTGTAAGCAGTTACTCATTCAACGACTTTGCACCAAAAATACCAGTTTTGATGTATGCAAACACTACCAGCCTTGATGGTTCTATTGATGTAAGTTGGTCTTTAGGTGGCGAAACTGATTTAGCAGGATATAAGATATATTTTGGTACTGAATCAGGTGTTTATAGCGAAATAATGAACGTGGGTTTAACTGCTCACTTTATGCTGACTGGTCTTGTAAATGACAAAAAATATTATATCACCATCTCTGCTTATGATTCCGATGGTAATGAAAGTCTTACGTCGGTAGAGCTAAGTGCTGTCCCAAAAGATGAAGATACAGAACCACCAGCTTTTTCATCGTTCTATCCGGGAAAAGTTACAGAGAATACAGATTTCTATGTTAAGTGTGAAATAACTGACTCATCTGGAATTTATGATGATGATACAGCAAATGATGGTCAGGGTGTTTATCTTATCTGGGACCTCAGTGAAATATCAGATATATCTCACATAGTTAAAATGAACAAATTATCTTCTGGTGTTTTTATAACAGATAAAAGAATACCCGGACAGTCATTAGGTTCACAGTTTGTTTATCAGGTACATGCCTACGATAATGACTTTGATTGGAACCGAATAGGGGATAGGATAGCAGGTATCAGTCAAGAACAAAAAATAGCGTTTGTTCCTGCGCAGATGCTCGCATACAATTATCCCAATCCTGCTCCCGCTGGCGGATACACGGATCGAACCATATTCCGATATTTCGTAAATTCGGATTCGAAGGTAAAGATCAATATATATGACATTTCTGGTCATCTCGTAGAAAGTATTGACTCTGAAGCTAAAGGCACTGGATACAGCGAAACTGAATGGAATATATCCAATGTTGCAAGTGGAATATATATTTATACCATCGAGATTGAGCCAGTTTCTGGAGAAAAACAGATTATGAAGAACAAACTGGCAATTCTGAAATAAGATTAGTATGGTTCATTTCTGAATCTTCTTCCAAACTATCCTAATCCATTTAACCCGGAAACTTGAAGACCATATCAGTTAGCTGATCCCGGCTACGTGAAGATCACTATCACTGATATGTTAGGAGCATACCTATTGGCTGTTTAATTCCCTCCAACTATTTCTTTTGCCTTTATGACTTCTACTTGGAACGAATATTGCAATATAACGAAGTAATTTATATTTTTCTGCGGGACGGTCTTTTATTATCCTGCTTTTGATGAGGTGATTGAGATGAAAAAAGGCGTTCTTGTGTTCACAATGTGTACAGTCATGTTCATTTTCTGTGCATTTATTAACGCTCAGGTGTCAGAACAGGCAAAAATTGTCTTTTGCTCTGATCGATATGCTAATGATCCTGATCATGTTAACGTTGATATCTGTGTTATGGATACAGATGGAAAGAATGTGTTTAGACTGACAAATGCAATTTCATGGGATGCGCAACCTAAATGGTCCCCTGATGGTAAAAAGATTCTATTCACCTCGCTCCGGGATATGGCACAAGAAATCTACGTTATGGATGCAGATGGAAAGAATCAGCAAAGCCTAACAAATGATCGGGAGTGGAAATGGGAGCCAGAATGGTCTCCTGATGGTAAAAGTATCACCTTTGATTCTGAACGGGGTGGAAATTATGACATTTACATCATGAATGCAGACGGGAGTAATATACGCAATCTAACAGATGATGATCCTGCTGAAGATTATTTTTCATCGTGGTCTCCTGATGGTAAAAGGATCGCCTTTATGTCTGCGCTTGGTGGGAAAAGCGAAATCCGTATTATGGATGCAGATGGAAAAAATAAGCATACATTGACAAATGGTAAGAGGTATGCCAAAATGCCAGCGTGGTCTCCTGATGGTCAAAAAATTGCCTTTGTATATAATTTTCCGAATGGAAAACTAAATGAAAAAGAAGAAATTTATGTTATAGATGCAAATGGCAAAAATGAACATAGACTGATAAACAGTCCTTTTAATGACTCGTGGCCCCAATGGTCTACCGATGGTCAAAGCATTGTCTTCCGATCTGATCGAGATGGAAACAGTGAAATATATATTATGGATTTAAATAGTAATACTGCCCGCAATATAACGAATAATCTAGTGGAAGACTTTGAGCCTGATTGGTTCGATCCTGCCTTTATTCCTACTGCTGTATCCTCTGTTGGCAAGTTTATGACAACGTGGGCGAGGATAAAGCAAGGGAGATGAAATCATGTGGAAAATTTTTGTTTCATTACTCTTTTCAGGCTTCATAATTGTGCAAAATATCATTGCTTATCAACCAATCGTTACAGTAGGAAAACCACCATTAGAAAATATACAATACTCTCCTGATGGACGCTTTTTGGCTACTCTGACAGCCTTTTTTGTTGAACTTCTGGATGCTGAAACCATGAAGCCTGTATCAAGAATTTATATTCCTGAACTTTATAGTAATCAGCTTGAATTCTCTCCTGATAGCTCGTTATTCGCTGTTTGTAATAAAGATATTTATATTTATAATGTTACCACAAATGAGCTTTACGCAAGTATAATTTCTGAAAATTATAAGAAGATGGATTTTTCACCTGACGGAAAATATCTTGCCTATTCTGAAAAAGATACGGTTTTTTTGTGGGATATTCAGCAAAAAAAGGTCATTCGTGAACTGACAGGCGATCCAGAACCGATATTGCCAAACTCCGGTTGGTTTCCTATTCAAACCATAAAATTTCATCCCTCTGGTAAATTATTAGCAGTTGGGTCATTCCGTCAGACGATTGCATTATGGAATATTGAGACAGGTAAAATTGATTCTTACCTCAATAAAGAAAACGGGTCACCACCAGATGATATAAAATTCAGTAATGACGGAAAACTACTAGCAGTTCGCTCTATGGGTTTCGTACAATTATTCAATGTCTCAGATGGAAGCTGGAATTATGCTCCGGGGTATGATGTCAATAGTATGGCTTTTACTGTTAATAACTCCTATCTTCTTATTGGGGGAGGCAATGGAGATTTGGATGTTTTTAATCCTATATTGTGGAAATATGAGAAGAAACAAACTATTGATCGTCTTGCACCGCCTAATTATGGTAATTTCAACCGTATTGAACAATTAACCATGTATCCTGATGGTAAAAAATTTGCTTGTAGATATAATAATTCGAGAATATATATCTGGAATACTAAGGATTTTTCTAAGATAAAAAGCCTGCATGGTTGGGGAGTTCCTTACTTAAATGCAGTTTATCTTCCAAAAATGAATCGAATTATTACAGGCACTTATACACAGGAACTTTGCTTTTGGGATGCGACAACCGGTGAATTGGTTAAAACGATTGAATATTACTATGACGTTGAGTGTATGACCGCATCTCCTGATGGAAGAAACTTTGCTGTCTGCGCAGAAGAGGTAGATCGCATCTATGATGGCTCTACTGGCAGAGAAATTTACAAATTTGATGACCGACATGGACATTCAAGAGTTATGACATATTCTCCATCAGGAAGATACCTTGCATCAAATGGCTGGAAAGGCACTTATATTTATGATACCCACACAGGTAAAATGTTCAGCTATGTCTATGATGGTTGGACAGGCAACTTTATTATGAACGATTGGGTACAAGCCCCTATATTACTATTTACACCTGATGAAAAAGAGATCATAATAATGCCAAGAGAAAAAAGTGTGACTGAATTCTGGAACATTGAAACAGGAAAGCTAGATTATGAAAAGCCTTATAAAGGGGCATTGATCAAGTATGGCAATGATTTTTTGCAGGCTAAAGGCAAAGGCTATGGAATTGAAGTATTATTGATGTATTCCCGTAAGAGATTGTCTTACATTGATGCCCAAATTCCTGATGAATGGTATTGGGATAGAGTTCTCCATCCTAGCGGAAACATCATGTCTATAATCACTTATCTGGAAGTGGGTAACTCAAAATGTGACTTTTATAATACATGGACAGGGAATAAAATAGCGACTATTTCTAATATTTTTGACGTACAGTTTATTGAAAATGACTTTATATTTGTATCCGATAAAAAAGGAATAGAATTATATCGCATAAGTGATGTTTTAGGCGTGAAGCCTAATGACGTACGTAGTGGTAATCTGCCAGCACAACTTGGAATGGTCAAGAACGAACTAATGCCGAATTATCCAAATCCATTCAATCCCGATACGTGGATACCATATCAATTAGAAAATGACGCAGACGTAATAGTCAGAATATACACGGAATCAGGCAAAGTTATAAGGACGTTGAATTTGGGTCATAAGACTGCCGGAAAACATATAAACAAAGAGGAATCAGCCCATTGGGATGGAAAGAACGAATCCGGAGAAAAGGTATCAAGCGGGATATACTTCTATTCCATCAAGATGGGTGATTTTACTGCGATCAAAAAGATGATCGTCCAAAAGTGATCCTTACTTACCTCGCCAGATAACCGCCGTCAACAGCTAGTACGTGCCCAGTCACCATTGATGAAGCATCAGATGCGAGAAATACGACTGGACCTATATACTCTTCAGGTTCTGCGAATCGTCCTAATGG
>Ga0247841_10002424_pt1 | contig 37227 bp, 36 predicted proteins | sample LaCruzMarch2015__2_FD_192410 | JGI IMG/M metagenome (GOLD analysis project Ga0247841, IMG submission 192410) | Freshwater microbial communities from meromictic Lake La Cruz, Castile-La Mancha, Spain - LaCruzMarch2015_18m | ecosystem: Environmental > Aquatic > Freshwater > Lake | place: Spain... | reverse complement strand
AGATGATGAGATATCTTCCCCAAAGCCTCAAGTATCTGTTCTTTTGTAGGAACTATGGTTCTATGTCTGGGTCTGATGACAGCGAATCCCAGTGTATTAACTATATCCCAGAGGTGACTCAGGCTAAGATGATGTCTTATCAGCTTCAATGTCCAGTTGCTTTTTTTCACTCAATGCAACTGCTCAATGTCGGATATAAGAAACAAAAACCATGAATGATGATAGGCTGTTACTAACGAATCTTCCGCGTAAGCCATAAATCATGAACTCATCAGTTATTTGTTCTATTATTTATATATCGTTCATATTCTTATAGACGATATGTCAAATAATTCGGTTTACTACCATTTCCGAATTACAGATTAAAAATTTTTACAACATATTTTTCTTGATACTGATAGACTAATTTTCTGGTGTAACTTTGTATTCAATCAAGATTCTTGTATCTCCCTTGTCCTTTATTATCTGAATCGGGATATTCCATCTGATAGATTCTATTGTACACGTTCCCTTTGTCTTGTTACAATAATTAAACGTCAAATCTAATTTAAGTTGACAATCACTAATGTTATCTGATGTAGAAAATGGAATACTTAAAGGAAGTGTCGGAGCACTTATGGTTTTTTTCAGGTCAGTCTCTGCTATTTTAACATCACTACAAGGTTCGATCTCATAATCTATTGGTGCGCCTTCCGTAAGTCCATAAGAAGGCGGGAATTTTATATCCAAAACTAGATTTCCATTAATACCAGCACGTATTATTCTCGGTGAAGTGACAATGACTCTGGCAGGCAGACCTTTTTCATCCGGTGTAAAAGCATTTAAGCCTTTTATAACAATCGTACTGACAACCTTTGTCGAAAGGTTAGCAACACGTATAGAGTGGTTATTGGTATCTGCAATATAAAGCTTATCCCCAGAGATAGCCAATCCGCTAGGCTCATAGAAACTTGGTGATGATCCATCAGTTTTACCTGGATTACCTGTACCAAAAAGCGTTTTTGATGACTTATCTTGAGGGTCTATTATCTTAATCTTGTGGTTATAAGTATCCGCTACGTAAAGCTTTCCATCGTGATACAATACTCCAAGAGGATGCTGTAACCTGACTTCTCTACCCTTGCCATCTACGTCTCCAAATTCAAATAGATCAAGCCCAACTACTGTCTCAACATTACCTTTTTCGTCAAGATCAATTGATCTTATAGAGCTAACCTCACTGTCAGCGATATATAGACGTTTACCATCGGTAGTTATTCCGCTTGGCTGCGCAAGAGCGCTTTCCATTAATTTGCCGTCAATTCTACCCTCACGTCCGCTTCCTGCATAAGATTTAATGTTGTCATTTTTGAGATCCATTACCCATACTTGATGAGGTCCAGCCATAGCGATGTATAGCTTATCGCCTACGAGAACTAGATCCCAGGGTGAGTTAAGTGGAGTTTCGAGAGCTTTCCCAACGTTTTCACCAAAACCTCTGCCTTGTTGACCGGTTCCAGCGATAGTCTTTACAGTTTTGTTTTTAAGATCAGCTAACCTTATGAGATGGTTCTCCGTATCAGCAATGTATAGTAAGTCATTGTTTAACGACATGCCTTGAGGCTTGTTAAAATTAGCCTGAATAAAAGTTCCATCTTGGGTTCCCTCATTTCCGTTACCTATAACACCAGTTACGTTTCCATCCAGATCAGTTATAATGATCCTGTTATTGTCGGAGTCAGATATAAACAGGTTTTTATCATTCGCTATTACTTTTCCAGGGAAAGACAACAATCTATCAGGTTCTTTGTTTTTTTCTAGTGATAGTCTAACAGGGGTTCTGTCTATTTTGCCTTGTTTGTCAAATTCTGTAATAAGTGCAGATATTACTTTATCCAAAACTTCGTAATTGCCTTCTCCAGATACTGCCCCGGCAACGTATCCTTCGGGATTTATCAGTACTAGCGTTGGCCATGACCTTACGCCATAACTGCGCCATATACGAAACTCTGAGTCATTTACAACTGGATGATGTATTCCATATCGGAGTATAGCCTGACGAATGTTATCGGAATCCTTTTCGTTTGCAAATTTAGCAGAATGAACTCCAATCACGACTAACTCATTTGGGTATTTCGCTTCTAGTTTCTTCAAATCAGGGATTACGTGCATACAGTTGATACAGCAATAAGTCCAGAAATCAAGAAGTACAACCTTTCCTTTCAAATCATTGATATATATGGGTCTATCAGTATTCAGCCAACCTGTTCCTCCATTTAATTCTGGCGCTCTGATAACTTTTTTTTCACTATTCGTACTCATATTTACCTCATCCCCTTCGGCTTTGGCGTTACTTGATAATCCTTTTGATATAAGCAAGTAACCTGTCACAGCAATCAGTAATAGAATCAAGCTAACCATAAGCTTTGTTTTCATATTTGATACCATTTCCTTTTATTATTAAGTAAAATTAGAATCTCTTTATTACATTAACATCATAGAGGAATTGGAAAGTCCTTTGTGATGCCCGTGATTACCAATATGTTTGTCTATGATTTCGGGAAGGTGCAAGTGTTGCATCAGCCCTATGAGTAAAGGAATATCGTCAATACGTTCGTGGATTAAGTTACATTGTTCAGCCATAAGGCTGAGTATATCACAGAATTCGTTTTTTGTCTTTTATTTTTACACGAAAGAACAGTTATATATTACTCTTTGCAGGAATTACAGTCAGCAATTGCATCAAATATGATGATGGTGCTGGATTTGCAAGGGATTTTAAAGACCATATCTTCTGAACTTACCCGCAGAATCATAAATGCCACACACTTTCAGCCTTTCTCTGTGCAAATATCAATAAATGATCAGACTGCTATATTGGCGATAGATAATAATTCTGTAAACATAATGCAAATATAACTTGCGATATGACAGCGTTTTTACGGTGGTTGTTTGGACTAAATGGATTCAATGAATGGCAGGTTGGTACAAATCACTCGCTTAATAATGAACAGTCGCAAGTATTTTCCATGATTTTCACACAACAGCCGTGTGCGTCTGGCGTATGGGGTTAATTTTTAAGTTTTTTATTGACGGATTGATTAAAATCCTTTAAGATAGTAGTATTGGTTTATATATGGCTAGGATTAATTAAAAGTATTTTCTAAAATCTACTTATAGGGAGGTACTGACATGGGAAGCACTATTAGTTCATCTAGTTCACCGATTAAGTATTCGGTTGAGTATCCCGAAAGCCTGTCCAGAGGAACTCTCATTTTGAAAACACTGTTCGGAATTTTTTACGTAGGTATCCCACATGGTATAATACTTGGGCTTTATGGATCCGCTGTTGGCATTGTGCAGTTGATAGCCTTTTGGGCGATTCTGTTCACTGGAAAATTTCCCAAAGGCATGTTTGATTTTGTTATACCTTACTTGAGATGGTGGCTTAGAGTAAAATCCTATATGATTATGTTTAATGATAAATATCCACCTTTCAATGGTGATGAAAATGTGGATTATCCAACTAAAATAACAGTTGATTATCCCGAAAATCTATCCAGAGGCACACTTATTTTAAAGGTTTTATTTGGATGGGCTTACGTAGGTATTCCACATGGGATAATTCTCATGTTTTATGGCATTGCTGTTGCTATTACACAGATCATAACGTGGTGGTCAATACTACTCTATGCAAAGTTTCCAAAAAGTTTCTTTGATTTCACTGTTTCATACTTTAGATGGTACCTCAGAGTGACAGCTTATATGAGCTTTTTCACAGACATTTATCCACCTTTCAACGGCGAAGAATAGAAATGCCTTAGATTTTTTCGACCCGAGTTTTGGAAATAAAAAAAAACGAAAATCACGAATTACACAAACATAATTCTTTAAAATATTTGTGTAATTCGCTCAATTAGTTAAATTCGTGATAAAAAAAACTCAATAATCGTGTCAAATAACTGCGATTAAAATGCTTTTTACATACAAACTAAAAGAAAATCTTCATCGGAATCTTGGAAATATACTTCTGCTCTTGCCTGTCATATTTGTGCTGTTTGGATATGTGTTCTATCCTTCTCTGCAAGTATTATGGCAAAGCTTTTTAAAGTCAGGAGTATATTCTCTTGATAACTACCGTGAATTTTTCAGCCTTCAAAGCAGGGCAAACCTTGAAGCTCTTGGAAACAGCGTATACATATCACTGGGCAGTGTGTTATTCTCCGCTATAGTAGGGGTTCCACTGGCTTTTATATTTACGAGATACAGGTTCCCCGGAAGAAACTTATTCTCGTCGCTTGCAATATTACCATTCGCTTTACCTCCGCTTGTTGGTGCTATATCCTTTATGTTTCTTTATGGAGAGACAGGCATCCTTCCCAGAGGATTACAGGCTTTATTCAATCTCGACAAACCGCCCTTTGCCATTGACCGAGTACCTGCTATATTCCTTGTCCATACGTACACCATGTATGTATATTTCTATACGTTCATTTCATCTGCTTTAGGGAGTATAGACACATCAGTTGTAGAGTCAGCATACAATCTTGGCGCTTCAAGATGGATGGTATTCAGAAGGATAATTATTCCACTTTTGACTCCTGCTTTAGTTGGTGCATCTCTTTTGGTATTTATGATTTCTATGGCATCATTCAGCGCACCGCTCCTTTTTGCACCAGATTACAGAGTTCTCAGCCTTCAGATATTCTTTTCAAAGATCAATAATGATATGGATATGGCATGTACGCAGACGGTTATGCTGTCCGCAATCTCAATATTCTTCCTATTATTTATGCAGTGGTATTCTGGAAGACAGCAGTACGTCATGATCAGCAAGGGTATAGCGCCTTACGAAACCGAAATACAGGGAAAAAGCAGATATGTTATGGGCGCATTGGGATGTATTATCGTGATTATCTTGTTACTACCGCATTTTACGATAATCCTCATGTCATTTATGCGAAATGGCTCCTGGACGTGGCAGGTTTTACCGAGTGAATATACTTTCGATAATTACGTCAGCTTGATGACAAAGCCGGGCGTGCTTGAGCCAATCGTGAACAGCCTGAAAATGGCGTCGCTGGCAACTCTGGGAAACATGATCTTTGGCGTTCTGACAGCTTACGTTCTGGCAAAAAGAAGATTTATCGGAAGTAAGATACTCGATATAATGGTAATGATCCCATGGGCTTTGCCGGGAACGGTTGTAGCCATGAATCTTATCGTTGCTTTCAATAAGCCAAATATCTTTACAGGATACCAGATTCTAACAGGAACGTTCTGGCTACTTCCGCTTGCTTATTTTGTCAGGCATATCCCTCTTGTCTACCGATCAACTTACGCTTCTCTACAACAACTTGATAACTCGCTAGAAGAATCAGCAAGAAATCTTGGGGCGTCGTGGTTATATGCGTTCAGGAGAGTAATACTTCCGTTAGTTATGCCGGGTGTATTTGCTGGTGTCTTACTGGCTTTTGTAACTGCTCTTGGAGAGTTCGTTGCTTCCATATTATTATATATACCCTCTAACAAGCCCATATCAGTAGAAATCTATTCCCAGCTTGACAGGCAGGCTAACTTTGGTACAGCGTCTGCGTATAGCGTATTGCTCATAATTTTGGTTACAGCCGTGCTAATCTTTTCTAATAAATTTCTTAAAGTCAGTACAAACCGTATGTTCTAGTAATATCAAGAGATGAATGTCAGAATCTTTTTAAGGAGATCGAAAAACGAAAATTACCTCCTACTGAAATTGTTGGGGAACTCAAAATACTAGAATCAAAGGGTGATACTAAATTCGGTGGCAGGTTTAATAGTCATTTCATCCTTGATGCTCTTAAAACTATGATAGGTGGTAATGTTACTATATCGTATAAAATGGAAGGACATACGGCTACTTTACATCCCATTTTATTAAAAGACGATACAGAAAATATCCATATCATCATGCCCATGAAAGTAGATTAACTTACAAATAAAAGCGAATGTATAAGAGATGTACGGATAGCTCACCTTTCTTATACATTCAAGTCTTTATCCGTGAAAATTCGTGGCTAATTCCTGATTCATAAAGCGTTACCTAAATTACTAACCATGCCTCATTTAACAACCCAGTATCGCCGGTACGAGGTTGTCTTTCCAAAATTAAGTTTCCTTGCCAAAACCCCATTGCGAATGTGTATGTTTCTTATTGACTTGATCCCATTGTTCATGCTAATATTGACTATATTTAAACCTTAAATACGCAGATACAGTCTATTATACCAATGATATATGTATTGTGACAAAAAATACATTAGGAGATAAATATGGAGAGAGCAGTAAGAGCAAGATTTAAAAACGGAGTATTCGAGCCACTGGAGAAATTAGAATTTGATGAAAGCAAGGAGTTCTTGATTATAGTCAAAGACTTTCCTGCAAATGACAGATTTGCAAAGGCAATGGGAAGCTGGAAAGGAACAGTTGATTTTGATGAATTGATCAAAGATATTTATGAAAGCCGTAGTCTTTCGGTTGAAAGACCAGAGGTTAAGCTATGAAATACCTCATTGATACTGATTGGATAATTTTCGGTTTACGTGGAGAAAAAAATATAGTAAGCAAGCTGTTTGAATTACGGGAAGAGGGATTAGCCATAAGTGTAATTTCTTTGGCTGAACTTTATGAAGGGGTTTATCGCTCTACTGATCCTGTTTCAAATGAAAGATCAATTTCAGATTTTTTAACGGGTGTTTCTGTTTTGGAAATTACTAACGAAATTTGTAAAATATTCGGAAAACAAAGAGCCAAATTAAGGAAAGAAGGCAGACTAATTGGCGATTTGGATCTTTTGATTGCATCAACCTGTTTTCATCATGGACTTATATTGATAACTAATAACATAAAACACTTTGAGTTAGTCGAAGGTCTAAATATCCTAAAGTAATACCATTTCTCAATATTAGAGGTGATCTTATGGAAAATCCTGATTTCATGACTGTTTCAGAAGTCGCAAATATGCTAAAATTAAGTCGTGTTACTATTAATCGTTTGATTCATAAAAATGAATTAAAAGCCCACAAATTTGGAAAGCTGTATCGAATTCAAAAAGAAGAAGTAAAACGTTACCTTGACATCTCCGCTACTTCAAACAAAGAAACAAAGAGTGTTGAAAAAGAAAAAAACTCAACAGCAAAATCTCTTATGAAACATTTCGGAACATGGGCTGGTGATGATGCAGACAAGGTGCTTAAATATATACTTGACAACCGTACGAAAGCGAAGTTTTAATCATGTATTTACTTGATACTACACATTGTATAGCTTTTTTAGATGGCAGACTTAGTGTTCAACAAAGGCTTGATATGCTAGGTGACGTCCAATTAACGACCAGTGTAATAGTGCGTGGTGAATTGCTTTTTGGTGTTTTTAAAGCTGAACAATTTATAAAAAACTTACAAGAAGTCATGGATTTTCTAAAAGACATTGAAGTTTATGTGGTAGATGAAGAAACATCAGAAATCTATGGTAAACTTAAAAATGCCATACTTGATCGTTTTGGTCCGAAAGATAAAAGCAAACGAAGAAATGTTACTGTTGAATCGCTAGGATTCAGGGATAATGATGTTTGGATAGCATCAACAGCGATTCAGCATGGTTTAATTCTGGTATCGGCAGACAGTGATCTATTACGTTTGAATGGTATCGAAGGCTTAATAGTTGAAAATTGGTAATCGTTTTCATGGAGGTAGCGAATGTCTCGTTCAGCGATTATTTATCTGATATTATTCATTATGATCATATCCCTTTTCGGCTGTATCAAGAGCGAAGTAGTCAGAAAAGCCGAATGGGAAATCCATTTCTACGACGTATGCTTCGTTGACGCCAAAAATGGATGGGCTGTCGGCGGAGAAGGCATGATCGTCCACACAATCAATGGCGGATACAAATGGGAACAACAAAAAACAGACGTAAAATATGATCTAAAATCAGCTCACTTCATCAACAAAAACAAAGGCTGGGTTGTTGGAGAAAACGGCACAATAATTTACACCTCCGATGGCGGCGCTCACTGGGTTAAACAAAACAGCACTGGCACAGCCATGCTCAATGACGTATTTTTCCTCACCAATGGAAACGATGGCTGGGCAGTTGGTGAGAGCAACAAAATATTTCACACCGCAAACGGTGGAAAAACATGGGTTCAAGAACCAACTGATGCAGACGTTTCACTAACCGGAGTCTATTTCCTTAACAAATATGATGGATGGATTATCGGTGAAATGGACAGAGTTTATTTAACTAAAGACGGCGGAAGAAAGTGGAAATGGTTTGTATATCGCACTGAAGAAGACCAAGAAAGAGTGCAGTTAGTAAATACCAATTACAAAATACAGTTCGTAAACGAAAAAGATGGCTGGCTTTGCGGAACAGACGGCTCCATATTCCACACCGGTGACGGCGGAGAGACGTGGGAGCGTCAAGAAAGCCACATCCCAAGTAATGGACACGTCCATTTCCCCGCCACTAGCATCAATTTTTATGATGACAAAAATGGATGTGCAATATCAATGGTTGGACACATTGTTACAACAAATGATGGCGGTAAAAACTGGCGATTACGAGTAAGCGGAGTAAGAAACACCTTCTACGGAGTCTATCTTACAAGTCCAAAAGATATGTGGGTTGTAGGAGAATTTGGCGTAATACTTTACTCAAAGGATGGCGGAGAGACGTGGACGATTCGTGGCGGTAAGACAGACATTACAGGCAACGACCTTCAGGACGTCCAGTTTGCAGATGATCAGCGAGGATGGGCGGTTGGAGATCGTGGAATCATAACACGCACAGAGGATGGCGGTAAAACGTGGACTTCATCAAACGATATAGACACCTGGGGAAGCCTGAACAGCCTTTACTTCATTAACGACAACGAAGGCTGGTCTGTCGGCGAGATGGGAGCAGTACTTCATACTACCGACGCAGGAAAAACATGGGTACCTCAACGCAGTGGTCAGGGACTTCCTCTAAACGGCGTTTATTTCAGGAACGAAAAAGAAGGCTGGGCGGTCGGCGCATTAGGAGCAGTCGTTCACACCGTTGACGGTGGCAGTTCATGGATAGAGCAGGTAAGCCCTGCATGGCAGACACTCTACGGAGTCTACTTCCTTAACTCTCAAGAAGGTTGGGCAGTCGGTTGGCCCGGGATCATCATCCACACAATTAACGGTGGTATGTCATGGGAAAAACAGGAGAGCGACACCTTCAACGAACTCTATGGGGTATTCTTTGCTGATCCAAAGAATGGATGGGTCATTGGGCAATACGGGCTTATACTCAATACCATAGACGGTGGAAAAACGTGGAAAGAACAAAAGAGTGGAACAGAATTAAATCTGCGAAAAGCTCATTTTGCCAATGCCAGCGTCGGTCTGGTAGCAGGCGATAAAGGTTCTCTTCTTGTGACATCCGATGGTGGAAAAACTTGGATTAAAAAAGACAGCGGTACGGACAAAGACCTCTATGGTATAAGCTTCACCGGTAATAGCCTTTTTGCAGTCGGAGAGGGCGGTATAACCATAAAATACACTGTTGATACACTCGGTGCAAATGTCAAAGATTTAGTCAATATGCCTGAAAAGAAAGAGGAAATTCAGGAAGAGCCTCCTCGACCAATAGAAAGGGATGTTTGGGATATTGTCCGTCAGCCAAAATGGACTGTGGACTTCTCAGATATATATTTTGCTGATGTAAACAAAGGTTGGGCTATCGGTTCAGGCGGACTCATTGCTGTCACAAACGACAGTGGGAAAACTTGGGAACAGCAGGTAAGCAATACGAAAAAAGAACTCACAAGCTTATTCTTCCATGATACAAACAGCGGATGGGTCTGTGGTGAAGGTGGAACCTTGCTCTATACAGAGGATGGTGGAAGCACTTGGACTGCACAAAAGACAGGAACCGTTGAGGGACTACGGCGCATCTATTTTCTCGACAAACAGAACGGATGGATAACGGAAGACAACGGAAGTATACTGCGAACAGAGGACAGTGGAAAGACGTGGAAGGATAATATAACCGGAGTCACTGAATCCGCATTTTCAGATATATACTTCAAAGATGCAAATAAGGGATTCGCTGTAACAAGCACCGCACAGGGAAAAGCGATTATAATTGAAACAGAGGATGGCGGTAAACAATGGCTGACCAAACTCGAAGGCAAAGAGCGTGGACAAACGTTCAAACGACTTCAATTCCTAGACAGTCAGATCGGCTACGCTATGGAGCCATACCAGATCATGTACGCCACATCCGATGGCGGGAAGACATGGGAAGAAAGAAAGCTTGGCACCGAAAAAAGAGTGAGTGATATGATCTTCGTAAAGCCTGATATTGGTTGGCTTGCAGGCGATCAGGGAACCATAATGTCAACGAGCGATGGCGGAAAGACGTGGCAGAAGCAAGAAAGCGGGATAAGTAATGATCTAAGCTCCGTATACTTCGTAAACGAAAACGTTGGCTGGGCAGTTGGAGAAATGGGAACCATCCTGCAAACCGTAGATGGTGGAAAAACATGGAATACTCGACTACAAGGTGATGGATACTCATTACGAAAAGGTCAATTCGTCAGCGCACTCGAAGGATGGGTTGTTGGTGATGACGGCGTGATACTTCACACAGGGAACGGCGGAAAAAGCTGGGAAATTCAGAATAGCAACACAAAAGAGCGACTGATAGACGTAGGTTTTGCAGAAGGCACATCCGGCTGGGGTTGGATCATGACTAGCAAAGGCAAAGTCCTTTATACCATCACCAAAGGCAAAACGTGGAAGATTCAAGACGATCAAAAAATCTTTCCTACAGGTAATTACAACCTGAGAGATAATCAGTTTACAAGGCTTAGTGAGGGCTGGGCTGTTGGCAGTGAAGGCTACATGATTCATAACGCTGATGGTGCTAAAGTCTGGAGATCAGTTGATTCTACAACAACTATGGGATTAAATGCCATTAACTTCCCCGGTTATGGGGTTGGCTGGATTGTTGGTGACAATGGTACAATGCTATGCGGTATGGTAGATGGCACAGTCTGGCAGTACAGAGAGCCTGGTACAGGCGTTGATCTTGAAGGAATAGACTTCGCAAGTCCTACAGATGGCTGGACAGTTGGTCAGTCAGGCTTGATCATTCATACTACTGATGGCGGGCGAAAATGGTTAGGGCAAAAAACTGATGTATTAGTTCCGCTCCATGATGTAAAATTCATAAACAAAGACGAAGGCTACGCAGTAGGTGGAGAAGGAACAGTATTACACACCATAGATGGCGGAAATACGTGGATTTTGCAAGAAACAAACACAACAAACGACCTATACGACATAAACCTATCCCCCGATGGCACATTATGGATAATCGGCAAATGGGGCATAATCCTAAAGCACAAACTGATCAAGGTTGCGTCCCTTAATTAACGTTCACGAAAATCAATTAGGGAATACTTATGCCAAACTGCTATCAAGCAAAACCATACAGAAAGATCGCCATATTTCTCATAGTACTAGCTTGCCAATTGATCACAATATCATGTCTTTCCGCAAAAGACGCAACAAAAGGAAAATCAATGGAAACCATCGAAAAGATACTGCCAATAAAGGGAGAAGTGTTCATAGTAGAAGGTCATACCGCCTTCCTGATTATGCCTGATAAACAATCAAAAGATAAAAAAACTCCATGGGTCTGGTATGCCCCGACATTGCCCGGTTTACCGGGACCCGAAGAAATCTGGATGTTTGAGCGATTCCTGAACGCTGGAATAGCAATCGCAGGGATAGACGTTGGTGAATCTTATGGTAGTCCCGAAGGTTGTAAACTATATACAGCGCTTTATAAAGAGCTTGTCAAAAATCGCAAATTCTCAAAAAAAGCGTGTCCATTAGCAAGAAGTCGTGGCGGATTGATGCTTTACAACTGGGCAGTGGAGCATCCAGCATCCGTAGCCTGCATTGCGGGAATTTATCCTGTCTGCAATCTAACCAGCTATCCGGGACTTAAAATCGCATCTACCGCTTATGGTATGACAGAAGAACAACTAACAGAAAAACTCACCGAGTATAATCCCATTGATCGTTTGAAAGGGCTTGCAAAAGAAAAAGTGCCGATCTTCCATATTCACGGAGACAGCGACACTGTAGTACCTTTGGAAAAGAATTCAGGCGAAGTTCAAAAGCGATACCATCAGCTTGGTGGAGAAATGACAGTCTTAGTGCCAAAAGGTCAGGGTCATAATATGTGGGAGGGATTTTTTCAGTGTCAGGAGCTAGTAGATTTTGTGATCGCCCATGCAAAATAATACCAAAACCATCCCTGACTCATCCTTCAAAATTTCCATTTTTCATCACAAACTCATGATAACGCAAGTAATTTTTAACAGGAATATCAGGACCAATCGAATGCGCCCCGATAGCAACCCCGCCATCTCTCGCAGACTCAATGATCTCACGAGCTTGAGCCTCGATCTCCTCAAACGTTCCGCTTGGCAAAACGTGAGAATTGCACATCCCGCCGATATAAGCCAGTTTTTTGCCGTATTTAGCCTTCAATCTCGGAATATTCAGTCCAGCTTTTGGCTCTACAGGATTTATCGCATCAATGCCAGCATCAATGATCATATCAAGAAGCGGTTCAATATTTCCATCGCTGTGCAGACAGACTTTAGCGGCGCCTGCACCCTTAAAAGCCTTTACCATTCGCCGATAACCCGGCAAAAATATCCTCTCAAACGAATTTGGGGACATCAAAGGTTGAAGATTGCTACCCATATCATCATAAATAAACACGCCAGTGTCGTATAGATCACCCCTGCGAAGCGATTCCTTACCAATTTCAGCAATATGGTCCGCCACTCTATCAGCAAGAGCCTTAGCAAACTCAGGGTCGCCAGCTATGTCATACAAAAAATTCTGTTTACCCCGAACATGAGCAGATCGGAGGAAAGGTCCTCCTGTCTTGCAAAAAATACATCTTTTGCTATTCCTAAAACTCTCAGGATTAAATCCGCCATAACGAGAATCGAGGTATGGCGAATCGAATTCAATACGATCAAGGTCACTTTTCTCTTTGATTATAGTGTCAAGTTCCTCATAAAAATACGTGCCGGGACGATTGCGGACAATACATCCCCAGCTATTCTGCGATATAGTACCAAGCGAATCCTGTGATATAGTTCTAGCACGAGTAGGAAACGCAGTCTCATCAGCAACAACAATAGCAATATCAATACAAAAATAGTCCTCAAGGTTTGTGTCAGCGGGTAGATTCAATTCCTTAAAGCACTTATCCGCAAATTCCGCCCAGAAGCCATCAAATTTCGGTATTCTATCTGGCTTCTGATGGTTCAGCATAGTCATAACTCTCTCTTTTGACGTCATCCTTATATTTCCTCTCACGAATGTTTTTCACGTGCAACCATGGCAGATTCAACAATCTGATCTATTAATTCTGGTTCATCTGAAAACATACCCATGATGGTACTTTTTTTACTCTTAAAAGATTCTATATTTTCAATGATATCCTTGAGCAATTCATCCAAAGTATAATGGTAGGATTTTGCAAGTTGTAAAGCACGAGCAAGTGTCTGTTCGTCAAGTTTAATTTCGATTGTTTCCATCTAGCATCCTCTTTTCAATAGTAAAGATTTACATAACTTTATAGCTATAAACATTATATCATGATCATAAATAAAGATGAAGGGTAATGCTACAAATTCCGCCCAGAAGCCATCGAATTTCGGTATTCTATCCAGCTTCTGAGTTAGACTTTAATTGAACAAAGTTTATGATCTCTATTCGAGCAGTTTTAAGTTTATAGTTCAGAAAACCTTATGAATAAACGATTCTAATAACTAAAAACTACTTATTCCGCATTAACAAATATTAATAAACTTATATTCCGTTCATTTGTATAGACAAAAACTAAAATAATGTGTAGAATAAGTCTCAAGATTTATGCTCATTTTTCCGATCTATATATGTAATACTTATTTGATATAGAAATGAGACTTAAAATGTCATTCTGAGTGACTGAAGGAAACGAAATTGAAGATTGGAAGATTCTTCACTCCGTTACAAAACAGATTTTGATAAAAAATCATTAGGTGGACGCAATTGGAGTGTGTTAGTTATGAAAAAAATACTTATAATATTTGTTTTAGTGTTAATACTACTCATTATACCCCTTCTATCACAGGCTTCCAGCCCATCCAAGCAGAACTTTTTTGATGGAAAACTCAGCCTGTCGAATGCCCCATCAGTCGGTCAAAAAGCTATCATAACACTCGATCTGACAGACGTTTCTGGCAATTGCAATGCAACCAAGATAAAATTCAATGTACCCGGCGGTGTTTCCATTTTAAGCCGTTCCATATTCAGAGAGTCATCATTTGTCAAGGGCTTATCGCGTCAATACACTGCTGAAATAGAAGTTTTTGAAGAAGGGATTTATGCACTACAGGCGTCAGTTTATTTTGAAATCTCAAAAGACCGATATGACGTAGAATACTTCTTCACGTATTTAGTAGCGGGAAAAGCAAATTCATGGATCGCTGACAGCGTGGATCATCTTACACAAACCAAAAACGGAATTGACTTCCATATACAAAAACTTGCCCCTTCAAAATCTACCAATGCTATGGGAACGTTATCTTTGCAAGGATATATCACGTACTATAATGATAACCTATCTCGTCCTGTCCCAATAAGAAACGTCATGGTTCAATTATACGAGATAAACCAAAACAATCCTGAGCTTATTGGCTATACCTATACCAATAGTGATGGTCTGTATATTTTTGATAATACGAATGCCACAAAACTTGGAGATGGGAACCCCAAAGATATTCAACCAAAGCTCGTTTTTGACAATGACATTCTCGGATTGGTTAATAATAATAACGAAATTTACACGTTTACTCTCCCTTTGATACCAAACGTATCAGCAGGATCAATAAACAGTGACTATTTTCTAAATGAATCAAACCAACAGCGCCCCCTTGGTCATTTATTCAATACCATTATGGATACTTACGATTTCCTTCAAAAAAATATAAATTGGAAAAGAAAAAAACTTAACTTAAAATGGCCCTATCAGGCTGATAACTCAAGCTATTACCACATTTATACTACATCGGGTAGCATTGTGAGCGAGTATATCCGAATTACGGGAACGAAACAATGGGATCGGACTTCTATGATACACGAATATGGACATTCTGTCATGATGGCATTATACGGTTATAACTTCTTTAACCTACCAAAAGAGATATATAAAGGTACACATTACATTAACAAAGTTTCTGATGAAGGATTTGCTATGAAGGAGGGATGGGCGGAGTTTTTTGTAGCCCTAGTTAATGATAACGCATTTGAAGTTACCCAGTTTAATAATCTCAATACGCCTAATATTGAATATAACGAATGGTGGAAAGGAGATGGAAACAATACTAATGGAGCGCTAGTCGAAGGCACTGTTTCTAGTATCCTCTGGGATATAGCAGATACTGCCCTGAGCAAAGATGAAGTCCCTGACAAAGATGATGATAACATAAGTGGTATGTTTGTAGAACTTTGGGACCTGATGTCGAAAAACAGACCTCAAAGTATTCTCGAAGTATGGGATCAATGGCAAAACAACAATTATGGTCAAGTAGAGTCTCTACAATCAATATTCACAAACAACGGGGTTAATGTCGCTATTAAACCAGTGAATCACCCTCCAACAGCAGACGCAAAGACTGTTGAAACAGATGAAGATATTCCTTTAACTATCAAACTCACGGGAAGCGATACGGACAATGACGCTCTAACTTACACCATTGTAGAACAACCTAAGAATGGAAAGCTGTCTGATGATGTACCAAATTTAATTTATACACCCAAACCAGAATTTAACGGTACTGATAGCTTCACTTATCTTGTTAATGATGGTTCTGCCAGCAGCGCGACTGCAACAGTCAGCATCACGATCAAAGCGGTTAATGATCCGCCAGTTGCAAATTCTCAAACTCTAAACACTCCAGAGGACACTTCTGTTGATATTAATTTAACTGGAAGTGACATAGATAGCACTGACCTGACGTTCAAAATAGTCAGCAATCCAACAAAAGGAACTCTGGAAGGTAATGCTCCCAAGCTAAAATATACTCCTAATTCCGATTTCTTTGGGGATGATAGCTTTACGTTTATTATCAACGATGGCTTACTTGATAGCAATACTGCAACGATTAAGATTATAATTAACGCGGTCAACGATCCCCCGATAGCAAACCAGCAATCTGTTACTACTGATGAAAACACCGCAATTGATATTGTTTTGACTGGCAGTGATATAGAGTCTGCTCCGATTACTTTTAAGATCGCCAAAGAGCCTGCAAGCGGGCGTATCAGTGGGGACCTGCCAAATATAAAGTATAGCCCAAATTCTAACTTTTTTGGAACCGATAGTTTTACGTTCACAGTAAATGATGGTAAATCCAACAGTCAGCCTGCAACGGTTACTATTATAGTGAAAGAAGTTAATTTCCAACCGATTGCAAATGCAATATCACTTACAACAAATGAAAATATATCTGTTAAAGTAAACCTGTCTGGTAGTGATGTTGATGGAGATAAACTTACATTCAAAGTCACAAAACAGCCTTCAAATGGAAATCTTGATGGAACTCCTCCTGAATTGAATTATACACCAAAACCAGACTTCAATGGTGAGGATAATTTCTCTTTTTCTGTAAATGATGGTAAACTTGAAAGCAGTCCGGTAAAGGTAAGTATTAAAGTCAATCACGTTAATAATCCCCCTGTGGCTAATACGCAATCAGTCACTACTGATGAGAGCATTGCCATTAAGATTAAACTCTCAGGCAGTGATCCAGATGGTGATGAAGTCAAATTCAAAATCATCACTCAACCCACAAATGGAACAATTACTGAAACACTACCAGATTTGGTGTATGAACCGAAATATGGGTTTGGCGGTGATGATAACTTTACCTTTGCGGTTAATGACGGAGTGATTGACAGTGCGCCAATAACGGTAAAGATTACAGTTATTCAGAGGACTAATCCGTTTGATGTCAATAGGGATGGGATCGTCAACATCATAGACCTTATTATCATCAGCAAGTATTATGGGAAAAGTGATTTCCCGTTAGATCACAACCCTGACGTTAATAGAGACCACAAGGTTGATGATCAGGATTTTGAAATTGTTAAAAACAATCTTGGAAAAAAAGTATAATTCTTCAGAGTGAGGTAACGCACAAAAAAATGATTGAAGAAAATAAAACAAAAGAACAATCCACGAAAGAACTCATAGAAATAAGTAAACAGATAAATGAAATGGCAGAAGCTATGCCTGCGATTTTGTGCTTGTTTACTGCTGATAATGAAAGAGTATTATACGTTAGCCCTGCGTACGAAAGAATATTCGGACGAGATTGTGATAATCTGTACAAAAATCCTCAATCATGGCTAAATTATATACATCCAGATGATTTCCAGCGTGTTATTAATAGCGATAGGATTTATCATAATAAAGAGTATGAGATTAGATACAGGATTATAAGACCTGATGGATCGATAAAATGGGTAAACGATAAAGTCTTTCCAATAAGAAACGAAGAAAATAAAATCCATCGCATACTCAGATTTATTCAAGATATTACTGAAGATATGCAGATAAAAGAGACCCTGAGAGACGCTTTCCAGAGATCTGTTGACATTGTAAATGCGATACCTTCAGGTTTGTTTATTTACCAATATAAACCAGAAGAAGGGTTTATACTTATTGATAGTAATCCTGCCGCAGAACGTATGACCGGCATAAATATAGAGGAATGGAGAGGAAACGAAATCAATGTTATCCTTCCTTATGCGAAAAAAGTTGGCTTAATAGATGAATGTCTGAACGTAATAAAAACCGGCGAGACCATCGAAATCGAAGATCTGGAATATAAAGATTCAAGGCTTGATGGAAACTTTAGGATAAGGCTTTTTCGAATGTCTGGAGATCAGTTAGGCATTGCATTCGAGAATATCACAGAGTTAAAAAGAAGCGGAGAAAGGGAAGCGCAGGCTTATGCTCTTGGAAGAATAGAAATGGTTGATACTCTGCTTCACAATATCGGAAATGCTATTAACAGCGTTACCACAGGTATCGGAACATTACAAGAAAACCTAACCCAAAACAGACTTACACGACATTTCGCTTCACTTGCAAAGGCAATAAGAGAGAATCAAGATGATTTCGCCGATTATGTCAAAAATAACCCACAGGGACAGAAAGTAGCATCTTTTATTCTAGCTTTGTCAGATGATTTTACAAAACGAGATGAAGAATTAGCAAGAATAGTAAGCCGTGTAAGAGAAAGGGCACAACACATAGCCGACATCATTCGAACTGAAAAAGTGATCAGTGGTAAAGGTATATATCGCAAATACGTGAATCTAAAAAAAGCTTACGAGGATGTTACCAACTTACTTCATGACTCAATAAAAAAAAGGGAGATCAAAATTATAGTTGATTGTGATGATAATCCAAAAGAAATCGTCATTCAGGAAAGTCAATTCCATCAAATGCTCATTAACCTTGTCAAAAACTCCATTGAAGCCATTGATGACCTTAACTCTGTTAGTAACGCAAACGTAAGCGAACTCTTTATTAAAATAAAAAGCTACGTTGAAGATGATCGTTTCATACTCGAGGTAATTGATAACGGTATCGGTATTGAAGAAAGTAAACAAGAATTAATATTCAGACCCGGCTACACAACTAAGGATTCAGGAACGGGACTGGGACTCCATTCCGTTGCTAATTTTGTCAAAGGATGCGATGGACAGATATTTGCTTTGAGTGACGGTATAGGCAAGGGAGCAATTATGCGAATAGTTTTCCCAATGTCTTCTGTATCCTAACTTTTTGTTAAGGAGGAGACTATTATGAAGCTAAAAGACGGATGGAACAACCGTATCCTCGTAGTAGATGACGAGGAAAATATACATCAAGACCTCGAGGAAATGCTAAGAATGAGTTTGAACCAGACGACTGCTGATGATCTGGCTAAGGCTTTCGGATCCAATACAGATGAAAGTTTCCTTCCTGAACTTGAAATATTTCATGAAAAAAGCGGAAAAGAAGCTTATGAAAAAGTGAAAAATGCAATAGAAAATAATAATCCAATAGCCGTTGCTTACGTGGACATGAGGATGCCGCCCGGTTGGGATGGCGTTGAGACAATACGCAAAATAAGAAATATTGACAAAAATATTGAAATCGTCATAATGACTGCCTATACCGACAAACCACTTTCTGAGATCATACATGATATGGAATTGCTAGATAAGCTCCTCTATATTAGAAAGCCATTTGCTCGTGAAGAAATACAACAAATGACCATATCTCTTATTGAAAAATGGAACGTCGGTATGGAACTTGAAACGAACAGAAAATGGCTTGAAGCGGTAATCAACTCTACCGGTGAATTTATAGCGATGTACGATCTAAATGGCGACAAACTCTTTGCCAACAATCGTTACCTTGAAATGTTCAATCTATCCAAAGAGAAATCTACCAAAACTTCCATATATGATCTGCGTAATTGCTTTCAGGAACCAGACAAGTTTGTAAAAAATCAGGAATTCTTCTTCTCAAATCCAGATGGTGTTTTTGAGGATATAATCGAAATGAAAATGCCAAAACGCAGGATAATTTACATATATACCGCTCCGGTCTTTAACATAAATGAAGAAATTGTCGGGCGAATCATGGTCTATCGTGACGTATCCAAAGAACTTGAGATTGATCAGATGAAAGCAGAATTGCTTAGACTACGCGCTGAACTTGAAGCCGAATATTCCTACGATAAAATCATTGGAAACAGCAAAAAGATGCGAGAAGTTTTCGCACTCATAAATCAGGCGTCACAAAGCAACATTACTGTCCTAATTCAGGGAGAAACAGGAACCGGAAAAGAGTTGGTCGCCAAAGCCATACACTATAATGGCCCAAGAAAGAATGGACCATTTATCCCTGTCAACTGTGCCGCTATCCCTGAAACATTGATTGAAAGCGAACTTTTTGGACATGAAAAAGGTGCTTTCACTGGAGCGACTATACGCAAGATAGGGCGATTTGAGCAAGCCAATGGCGGAACAATATTGCTTGACGAGATCGGTGAAATGCAACCTTCTTTGCAGGTGCGGTTACTTCGTGTACTTCAAGAGCGTGAAATCCAGCGTGTCGGTGGAACTGGAGTTATTCCCGTCAATGTCAGAGTTATAGCATCAACCAACGCTGATCTCGAATCCGCCATCAAAGTCGGTAAGTTCCGTGAAGACCTTTTTTATCGCATCGCTACTTTTCCCATCATAATTCCACCTCTCAGGGAACACCCAGAAGATATACCATTATTGGCAGAGCATTTCTTGAGTCAGGTTTCTGCAAAATCAGAAAAATCAGTTTCAGTTATATCTAACGAGGCAATGGATTTACTTATAAGCTACCATTGGCCAGGTAATATCCGTGAACTAGAAAGTGCAATCGAGCGAGGCGTGTTGCTTGAAACATCCAACGTACTTCAAGCAAGCAACTTACCCTCAGTGATATTTTCCCTTAGCAACAAAGTCAAACTCAAGGTCGCAAAATACGAAAAACAAGAAGATGAGGATAACGAAATTTTATCTCTTGAGGAAGTTGAAAAAAAAGCAATACTTAATGCACTGAAAGCAACAGGAAACAACATCCAGCAATCGGCTAAGTTTCTCAGAATAAATCGAGCAACAATATATCGTAAACTAGAAAAATATAAGTTACTCGGTAATTAAGATTGGTCATAAATCAAAATACAAAGACACTAAGACACAAAGGCACACTAAGCATTTTTTCATTTTTTTTGACTAGATGATAGTGTGATTTCAATAGTTTCTCCTGACGAAAAACTATGATCCGGTTTTCTTTGTGTCTTAGTGTCTTTGTGGTTATCTCTCCGCGGACGAGAAGTTTATGCTTGGGTGATCAAGCATAACATTGATTTTTGTGTTCATAAATGCTAATATTTATACAAGTGTTGCATTTTTATTCACAATTTATTATCTTTAGAATTTTCTCATCAAAAGCCCTACCAATCGAAAACATCAAAAAACTCAATCAGAACAAAGCTTCTCAAAAAAAATTCAATCCAAAATTAATTAGCCAATATTGGCACACATTCTGCATAATACTATTTTCCGTTATGAAATAATAAGTTCTTCCGATAAGTAATCGGACAAAAATAATTTCATATTTATTTTAAGGATTCAGGTAAGCGACTTTAAGAAACCTTTTTTAACTTTAGGAAATAGAACGCGGATAAAAGCTGATCAGGCGGATTTGCGCAGATCGAAATAAATAAAGAAAAATCCGTTTAATCCGTGTCATCCGCGTTCTATTCCTAAAAATTTAACATAATTTATTAAACTTGCTTAACAAGCTAAAGCATGATTTGATCAGTAAAACAAGTGACAAATGACTGGTAATGGTCAATTGATAAGTCTTTTAGAGAATAGAATGCGGATAAAATGCGTTTTATTTTTATAACTGACATTTTTAAGAATGGTATCTTCATGATCGATTATTACAATTTATCAAAATATAACTATAATGACGAGCTCCCTGCGAACTGTGAGTTATACCGATGTCTTTTACCTCTCATCCATTGCGTTGCACCTACCGACATGCCGGTTCTAATCATTGGTGAAGTTGGAACACAAAAGCCATTGATCGCAAAAGTGATACATAACAACAGCAGGAGAAAATATGGAAGACTCTTGGTAGTTGATTGCAAGAATCCCAACATAAATGCTCTGGAGATCGAGCTTTTTGGTCAAGAGAAGAGCAAAACAAATTATAGTAAAATGCAGGCGATCGGAAAGCTAGAACAAGCAAACGGCGGGTCTATCCTGCTTAACGAAATAGGAAGCATACCCAATATAATTCAAGCGAGACTATTAAAAGTTATAGAGGATCAAGAGATTTACCGAGTCGGTGGAACTAACGTTGTCCCCATTGATGCGCATATAATAGCCACAACGAGTGAAGAGCTTGAATACGCCATAAAGGCAGGCAGTTTTAGAGAAGACCTTTTTTATAGGATAGCTGTATTCCCGATATTGATTCCTCCACTTAGAACATCACGCAATGATATAAAAATTCTAGCATATCACTTTCTCAAGACTACTACAAACAGAACTAATAAAACTATAACAAGCATATCTGATGATGCAATGAAGCTAATCATGGATTACGATTTCCCCGGTAATATCAGAGAATTAGAGGAAGTGATCGAATATGCCGCAAAAATAGAAAAGTCCGACAAACTACGATCAGAAAGTTTGCCGAAGTATATTCGTTCTGGATATAAAGTAAATCCGCCTTTTCAACCTGGCGATCTGAAAGATAAGATTATTGCTCTTGAAGAAACAGAAAAACAGGCACTCATAAACGCCATGAGAATAACGGGCAATAACGTCCGGATGGTGGCAAAAGCTCTGGGCATTAATCGTGCCACAGTCTACCGAAAGCTAGAAAAATACAACCTGCTCACCAATCAATAATATCTCCTTCAAAACTCGACCTTATACCACAAAAATTAGCCACTGAAACACACGGAATAATACCTCTTTCTGTTAGAAAATAAGGGATGGTTCATTTTCTTGTTGTTTTTCAAGTGTCATTGTGATATTCTCTTAGTATTACGAGTTTTTCAGTTAGTTGATGAATAATCATAATTCATAAAAAAACACGGAGACACTAAGGCACGGAGAGAACTTAGAAAGTATGAGGGATGAAGGATGAATTTGTAATACTCGTTTCTTCTTTTTCATCCATCATCCTTCCGCCTTCATCTTTTTCTCCGTGCCTCTGTGTCTCCGTGTTTAACTTCTTTTTATTTCTATAAGTGAAAAACTCGTATTAGTATATAAACACGACTTGGAAAGTTAATAGTTCATTTTTTCTTTGAATTAAGGAGTTCGTGAATGAAGAAGCTTGAGGGCAAAAAAGCAATTGTAACTGGTGGTGGTCGTGGAATTGGTCGTGCTATTGCGCTTGCTATGGCAGAGGAAGGATGTGACATTGCGGTAGTATCCCGCACTCGTGACGAGATCGAGCGTACTGCAAATGAGGTTATGATGTTTGGCTCACAGGCATTGGCTATTCAGGCAGATGTATCTGATCCTCTAGACGTGAAATATGCAGTGAACGAAACGATTAAAGCCTTCGGGAGAATTGACGTCCTCGTGAATAATGCTGGCATTGCCATTTTTAAACCGTTCCTTGAGCTAACGCTGGATGATTGGGACAAAACAATGGCTGTCAACCTTAGTGGCGCATTCCTGTGTGCGCAAGAGGTTGCGAAATATATGGTTGATCAGGAATCAGGAACCATTATTAATATATGTTCCAGCGCATCAAAAAAGGCGTATCCAAATCAATTGGCTTACGTGGCTTCAAAGCATGGGATGATGGGCTTGTCAAAGACGATGAGTATTGATTTACAACCTTATGGCGTCAAAGTCCATGCGATATGCCCCGGTGGCGTAGATACCAAGCTGACCGCAGATGCACGTCCGGAAGTTGATCGCTCAGATTGGATGCACCCGGAGGATGTCGCTCACGTTATCATGATGCTCTTAACCATGCACGACAGAGCAACCATTGACGAAATCTACATACGCCGTTACGATTCTTCACCAATGTAAAATAGGAGGATAGACTCATGGCATTTTTAAACGTAAACTATCACAGCGCATCATTGCAGAAGGCATGTTCTATGCAAATCATACTGCCGGATAATACGAAAGAACCCTATTCGGTCATGTACCTATTGCATGGATTGTCTGACGATCATACGATATGGAGCCGAAGGACACGCATCGAATGGTACGTACGTGATTTACCATTGGCAGTAGTGATGCCCGATGGCGGGAGAGGATTCTATTGTGATGCGGTTAATGGACCGGCGCATGAATCTCATGTAATCAAGGATGTTATCGGCTTTGTTGATACTCATTTTAATACTCGTGCTGAACGATCTGGACGTGCTATAAATGGTCTGAGTATGGGCGGGTACGGGGCGTTAAAACTGGCGTTGAAATTTCCAGATATGTTTTGTAGTACCGTTAGTCATTCAGGAGGCGTTACCGCTGGCCATAATCCCTTTAGAGATGAATTAGCGAAAGAAATACGCCTGATTTATGGCGATAACCACGTCGGAGGAAAAGACGATCTCTGGGCAATCGCAGAGAAAATTGATAGAAGCAAACTGCCTGCTATTCGCATGGATTGCGGTCTTAGCGACTTTCTGCTTGAGGATAACAGGGCGTTTCATCAGCATTTGACTAAGCTAAATATACCTCACGAATACGAAGAATTCCCCGGAGATCATAACTGGGATTTCTGGGATACTCATATACAAACTGCAATCAAGTTTCATGCTAAGAAGATAATTGGTCAATAGGTCTATGGACTTATAGACCCAAAAATCAGTGGCTAAATTCTTTTTTTATGTTGTGATTAGTTGTCTACTGTTGACAGTAGTTGTTCATAGTAGTATATTATCATCAGTGGAGGTGATCGCATGGGACTTATGAATGAAAATTGGTATACGGTAGAGGAACTGTCACGGAAACTAAAATTACATCGAGAAAGTATTCGGCGATTGATAAGATCGGGGGAATTGCACGCTGTAAGGTTCGGTAAGATGCTAAGGGTTCCAGAGAGTAGCTTCATAGAGTATGTAAAACAAAATGTGGAAAAGAATTATAAGAGCAATAGTGATAAAATGACAAAGGATGGTTAGATTGAGAGGCATTATTTGCTGTCATTTAAACTTTGATTCTATTTGCGTTTTTTTCCGAGAAGCTTATTCAGTTTGCTCAATAAAACAGGGAAATTGAAAGGTTTGACAATAAAATCTTCTGCACCAACTTTACTTGCTTTTACAACTGAAGCATTCTCTGAGTTTGCAGAAAACATAATGATCGGTATTTTTTGTGTTTCTTTGTCTGATTTTAGTTTGACGCAAGTATCGAAACCATCCATTACAGGCATTACTATATCAAGCAGGATTATATCCGGGTGTTCGATTTTTGCCTTTGCAAACCCATCGCTACCCTCATACGCTGTGACTACATCAAATCCACGTGACCGAAGCATAATAGCGACTGTATTAGTGATATCCTCTTCGTCATCCACAACAAGAATTTTGCGTTTCGCCATTATACCTCCTTCTGCTAGTTTTTGGAATGTGCTGAAACTGGTGTTTCAGCACTCCATATCAGTTACTATATATATTACAGTATTTGCTCTAAATTGTCCATAACTTTTTGGAAGGCTTCCACGTAGAACTTCATTAATTCCAGATCGTTGGGTGGATTCACGTCGAAGACGTAACAATGTGAGTCTATGAATTCAACTGACTTTGGATAGTCCTCTTTTTTGTATTCCACTTTTGAGTCATGGCATTTCCACGGACAGCCTTTGCCGTAACCGTTTTTGCTCTGGAATATCTCTTGCGCAGGTACGGGGAGCCTTTGCCATAACCCCATGGGAACTCCCTCTGCGTTCATGGCTTCCTGAATTTTGTCTCGTAACGTTTGGGCTGGCATATCAAGTCCTAATTCTTTTGGATTAAAGCCGACGACGTAGTTGTAATAAACGTGATAGCAATCCGGTGGAACATAAGGTGTATCGATGCCTTTTATTTTGCTTAGATGTTCGGTTAGATAGTGACAATTCTTGACTCTAAGGGCGTTGTTTTCATCGAGTCTTTTAAGCTGGCTTCGGACAAATGCCTGACCAAACATATCACCACGATACATCCATCCAAGTCCATAAGCGTTGTATTGCTGTTCTTCACGCTCTTTGCCGGGGACGACCATTTCACCGAAGTATTGCAATAGCGCCGCTCTTTTGTATGCCTGTTCGTCGTTAGTTGTGAATAAACCGCCCTGACTTCCACTGCTGAGAGTCTTTGACATCTGGGTGCTGTATCCTGCGACATCACCCATTGATCCGCACAGGCGACCTTTGTATTTTGCGCCGTGAGCTTGAGCTACATCTTCTATGACGCCTAATTTATGTTTTCGAGCTATATTGATTATTGGGTCCATGTCTGCGGGCATACCGTGTATGTGTACGGGCATGATGGCTTTTGTGTTTTCGTTGATTTTTGCTTCGATTAGGTTCGGGTCTATGCAATAGGTCTTTGGGTCAATGTCAACGAATACGGGGATTGCGTTGTGATGAAGCACTGCGGCGGCAGTTGCCCAGAATGTGAATGCGGGAATAATAACCTCATCTCCCGGCTCGATACCAAGTCCAGCAACGCATAGATGTAAACCTGCTGTTCCGCTGTTTACGGGTATGCAGTATTTTACACCCATGTATTCAGCCCATTCTTTTGCCAAGCCTGATGCCTGAATGTTTTGCTGTTCGTTTATCCTTGAGGTTGTGAGGACTTCGCTGACTGCCTTTTGATCAGCTTCTGTGACGTGAGGCCAGGGTTTTATGAATCCCTGCGGTACTGTTCGATCTCCACCTTTGATAGCTAATTTTTCTGACATATTTAAGTTTCCTTTCATATAAAAGCCAAGTAGCATTTAGTTTATTACAGATTGATAAATTTCATTCCATATCCCGTATACGTACCTCAATCTCTTTTTCGTTTGCTAAGAGTTTTGTAAGCAGGGAAGTATCGGTTTTTCCAAAATGGTATGGGTATAATATCTTTGGTTTGAATACTTTAACGGCATCTGCTACCATTTCGGGAGTCATTGTGTAAGGAAGATTCATAGGCAAAAAGGCAATGTCTATATTTTTAAGTGCCTTCATCTCTGGTATCTTTTCAGTATCACCTGCCACGTAAACTTTTTTGTCACCGAATGTGATCACGTAACCGTTACCATCGCCTTTGGGATGGAATGGGTTTCCGTCAGGTCTTTTGTTTACAATATTATAAGCTGGAACAGCTTCTATCTTCAGACCTGCGATAGTTTTAACGTCACCATTCTTCATTACCGTGCCTTTGACTTTCGGCAAACATTTTTCTGTCAGGATTATTATACTTTTATCCGTGCTGATAGCTTTTATTGCTGATGTATCAAGATGATCCTGATGCTCATGTGTCACGAGTACAATATCGGCTTTTGGCAATTTGGAGTAATCGGTTAAGTTTGACCATGGATCAATATGGATAATTTTATCTCCAAAGCCAAACATCAATGTTCCATGACCGATGAGAGTGATTTTCAAATCCCCGACAGACGTTTTGATAATATCTTCTTTTAACACTTTTACCTCCTTTTGCTGTGAAAATCCTGCAACTGGAAATGCTAGTACAAAAATAATCGCAAGTATAAATATTATTTTCATTTTATATACTCCAATTAGATAGGAATGTGTTGTGTTTTTTTAGTCCTATTTTTGATCCTTTCTTTTATATGCTTCTTTTGTTCATCATAACTCATATTAATAAATTCCTTACTTAACTTGTCTCTGATCTCTCGCATCATCTTCACTGAATCAAATTTCTTTTCAGTTCTCATAATCTAATACCTAGTTCGTAATCGTTAAAAAATGCCATTTTGACATAGTATTTCAATGTTTTTCACAACCCCCAACCCCCTTTTTTAAGCTAATCTTTACCCACAAATTCGTGGATATTAAAGGGGGATTTGATTAAGGTTTTCGGATCAAGAGATACTCAAAAATATCAATGGCGTTATTGATGATATACCAAAAATACCTTTGGTAAATTCATTCAGATATATGACTTATTTAATCAAATTCCCCCTTCCCCCTTTTAGCTAAAAGGGGGGTTATAAATCCTCTATCTACAAGGGTTTATAGACTTGTGGGTAAAGTTTAGTTAGCTAAAGGGGGATTTGATTAAGGTTTTCGGATCAAGAGATACTCAAAAATATCAATGGCGTTATTGATGATATACCAAAAATACCTTTGGTAAATTCATTCAGATATATGACTTATTTAATCAAATTCCCCCTTCCCCCTTTTAGCTAAAAGGGGGGTTATAAATCCTCTATCTACAAGGGTTTATAGACTTGTGGGTAAAGATTAATATAATAAGTTTGAATTATCAAAATTCCTTAGCTTAATGCCTATTGGGGGTTGTTTTTAAAACGTTTATGTATTTTTTAACGATTACAGAGTGTGTCCTACTTATGAAACATCATGACAAAATTATTCACCGCAGAGGCACAGAGATCACAGAGAATTCGCAGAGGTTTTATTGATTTCCTGACTCGGCGGAGCTGATAATTGATTTTCTCATCGTTTCCTCTGCGTTCTTTGCGTCTCTGCGGTAATTTTTTATGTTTCATATATGGGACACACTCCGATTACATCATCCGTGATTTTTATGTGGAGTGCGTAGATTTGCCTGTGTAGTGCTGGAGCAAGTCCAGCACTACACATTTGGATATTAGCCTTTCATAGCTTTCTTTTCAAGGTCAGCGATCATAACTTTTGCGCCGTCATTCATTGCAGAACAATGCACAGCCGCCTCAAATAGAATCTCATTCCACGCCGCTTCGCCATCAGCTGGGAACGATTTATTTCCCTGTACAGCTTTGATTACGCCATCAGCCATACTTGGGAAAGAGTTACTCATCTCACTTTTTCCAGATTCAACAGTCCATAGTTCTTCTTCAGTATCTGGCCATGTATTAGCTTGGCAACGACGATACCAACCATCAAGTCCTCTAGCTTCGGCATGAGCTTTATCGCCTACTATCTTGACACGGAGAGGATGTTCATCCCATCCCCAAGTATTTGATCCATCAAGAGAACCGATCACGCCATTAGCCCATTTCATCTGGATCATTCTCTGCCAACCACCATCCTCGCTGGGATTTCCCAATACTCTAACCCATTCAGGTAATCCCATTGACCATAGAATCTGATCAATGACGTGAGACCAGCAATTGAAATGCGCCCTTGCTCTTACCATACTGATTTTACCAAGACGACCTTCTGTTACATCTTCGTGCAATTTACGAAAATGGGTCATGAAACGGTAGTTAAAGTCAATACCAAACTTCACGCTAGAAGCACGCCATTCTTTTATGGCAGGCGCGGCAATTGTTGCGTCCTCTTCTCTGACTCTATATTGCCCTTCTAATCCACAAAGCGGTTTTTCCGTGAATACATTGCGACCAGCCGCAATAAGTTGTCGTAGTGGCGGGATACGTCGAGTCTCATTAACAATCAGGAGCATCAATTCTGCGTCACAGTTAGCAAGCAAATCTTCGAGAGTTGAATATCCCGGAACTCCGGGGAATTCTTTTTTGGCATTCTCAAGAAAACTGGGATCCATATCACACACAGCAACAACCTTTGCATCAGGATGGTTATTAAAGTTTTTGCCGTGCATTATACCCATACCTCTACCGCTGATGAGAGCACATTTAACCATGATTAAACTCCTTTTGTAGTGGAAGGCTTCAGACTTCCAAAAGTAAAGTTTCAGATTTCTAAATATAATAGAACCTAGATATTTCTTTTGCTACATAGAAGATTTTATCATACTATTTGGATAGACTCAACAATAAAAAGGTATGATTAATGTCAGTTTGATAGAAGAAATGAAAAAATCTGAATTTTAAGTGGTGAAAGGTAGGCTAAACTGCTTTCACCACTTTAAAATTAGTTTTTCCAGAGACCATGAAGGTTGCAATAAGCACGAGCAGTGACTTCTTTAGCATCAATGCAGAACGTAGCTTCGGGGGCGTCACCCGGTTTTAAATATGTTCTATATGATCTTCCCTCAGCGATTAGCTCGATCCACATAATAAAATGCTTTGGTTCCATTGGGTGTGCAACACTTCCGACTTTGACTTTAATACCATGATCGGTTGCTTCCAAAACAGGTACATGCTTCTCTTTTGAAGCATCAACCGTGTTTTCTTTCAAGAGCTTCATTGGTTCATTACAACAAACTAACTCGCCAACGCCCCCTTGCAATACCTCGACTATGTTACCGCAGATTTCGCAAATATAAACCTCTAATTTTTCTGCCATTACAATTCTCCTTTATTTTGACTGTTTTAGTAAATATTAAGCATAAAATTAAACATTTGCAGACGTGAAAATTATTCCCAAAACAAAACTTATTAATATTTAACGGATTTAGGTAACAATTCATTATGAAACCACAGATAAACACAGATAGAAGAAAAGATGCAGGATTCATGATACAAGATAGTAATCAGTAATAGTGTTCAGCATCCTATATCTTCTCAAATCTGTGTTTATCTGTGGTTAATTTTCTGATTAAAAATACGAGTTTTTCACTTATAGAAACAAAAAGAAAATAACCACGGAGACACAAAAAACACTATGAGTTAAAAGTTAAATGTTTAAGGTTGAATACGATATTCAATCCTGCATTTTTACCTTTAACCTTCAACTTTTAACCTTCTTTGTGTCTCCATGTTTAGCTTCTTTTCTATAAGTGAAAAACGCGTATGTTTATTATTTATTTGGCTTCTAGCTTTTTTAGGATTTCCAAGATCAACTGATTCTGGTTTTCTAAGTGCATAAGAATTGCTTCTATTTCCCGTTCCGCTTTGATATTAACCTCAAAGTCCGCTTCCGCTCTGGCTTCTGTGTGCCGACCTTGCAGGTTCTGACCAATCATGATTAATGGCATAAGGAATATTTGAATCATGTTGGAAATGAACAGCCAAAGCACAAAGGATGGAAAGGGATCAAATAGCAGGGATTTGGGAGCAAGCATGTTCCAAGACAGCCATAGGACGGTCCAGGTAAAGATAATCAAAAAGAAACCCATAGTACCAACATGGTCAGTGATCCACATCGCCAGCTTTTCCAATCTGTTTAAATGTTGACGATGCTCAATATTAATATTGCGGACTGGTTTCCTTAGCTTTTTCAGTTCTTCTGAAGATTTAGGTTTTTGTAAATTTTCCATTGTGACTTCCTTTTAAGTTTAGCTCATCATTTTCTTTATCTACTTCAATGAGACTCATTTTTTCACCTTCTTTCTTATCCTATTTTAACACATAGTATTGTATGTTTCAAGTTTATCAAAATCCATGTTCATTTGTAACTAAAATTAGTCTGATTTGTATTTTAGCATAGTTAGGACGCACAATCAACTTATTATGATTAAATTTTATTGACTTCACGATATAATCATGTTATAGTTTATTTAGTGAATCATCTATTCATATTATCAGAGCATACAAAACAAAATGGGAAATAATGGGAAAGTTGTAATTATACCATTGGAGGAAGTCCAACATTATGTATATTGATGATTTTATCTGGCTTCCCGAAATTATTGAAAAACTATTTGTGAAACATTATGTTACACAAGATGAGGTAGAAGAAATCTTCTTTAACTATCCACAATATCGTTTTGTTGAATCAGGATATGAATCAGAAGAAGATGTATATTCAGTTAGCGGACAAACTGACGCTGGACGGTATTTAGTGGTTTTTTTTATTAAAAAATTAGATAATGTTGCACTAATTTTAAGTGCAAGAGATATGGATAAGAGGGAGCGGAGAAGATATGAAAGAAAATGAGGATGCAAAAGTCACGAGTATATCAAAAGCACAGTCATTGGAAGAGATAGCAGATTTTTGGGATTCGCACAGTCTGGCTGATTATTGGGATCAAACCCACGAAGTTGAGTTTGAGTTGAGGATGAATCGCAGACGGCGTGTAACACTTATACCAGAGTTGTATGAGCGAATTGAAACTCAAGCACGTGTGCTAGGGGTTTTACCTGAAACATTGGTCAATCTATGGTTAGCTGAACGACTAAAATGAACTTACCTGATGAATGAATCAATTAACCACAGATGAACACAGATACACACAGATTTGAAAAGATATAAGATACTGACTTGTATCATGAATCCTGCATCTTTCTTCTATCCGTGTTTATCTGTGGTTTCATAATGAATTGTTACCTAAACTCTATAATATCTTTCTCTATTTCTGGATAAATTTCGTCTATTGATTTTTGTATTTCCATCGTCTTTTGTAGGGCGGTGACGATCTTGCTGTAATGCTTTATTTCTTCATTAGATAAAGGTTTTATTCTGTCTTTCCTATCCTTTAGCCACTTATGGCAGACCTGATAACCTCCGATTTGATATTCCCAGATTTCTTTTGTTACGCCTTCAAAGTATTGATCTGCGTTGATGTAAACGTGACCTTGTTCATTGTCATATCTCAATTTTTCGACTTTCCCTTCGCCTTCGCCCTGAAACCTTGCGATAGGGTTATCGAGTTCTGATGATTCTAGCAGATGTAAATCAGTCAGCCTTTTTCCATAGATTCCCATCTTGCTGAATAGCTCATAATCCTTTGTGAATGGGATTCTCGGAAAGTCCATCCTCAGAAATTCTGAATACTTTGTGCGATAGACGTTTGAATATAAGACGGAGTAGATGTAATATAGGATTTCTTCTGGAGTTGGTTCTTTGTTATAGGCTTCTGTTAATGTATTGTAGATTTTGGAATTGATGTTTGGTTGTTTTTGTAATGGTTCTTTTTCATTATTGGTTAGGTACTTTTCTGATATAGTATGGTAGATACTTATTATTCGCTTATTTTTAAAGGACTTTCTTAAATTCAAGCTAAAATCCAGCAAACCATTATATAAAGCGGGTTTATGGCTAATTCATTTTTCTTTCATAAGTTATATTGTCAATGCAATTTATTTGACAATTAGAAAATGCGCTAGTTCAGTTTAAAACTTATGGAAAACTGCAAAACTCTATATATCTGAATAAAGCCAATGAAAACAAGGCTTTACATCGATCTAGCAGAAATTGGCATTCTGAATTTAACAAACTCGATTTAGAATAAGCGAAAGATAAGACACAGCAGTGCCAAATGGGTAAGTTATTTAATTACGGATCCTTAGTGCACAAAGAACACTAAAATAGTAATGAGTAATGAGAGATGATGGTTGAGAGTAGAAAGTTGAACTCTCATCTTTCAACACTTGATTTCTTTGTGTTCTTGGTGACCTTTGTGTTTAATTCCTGAAAGTTGGATTTCGTTCCTCAATCCAACCTACTTTTTCTTTGTGTTTAATTCCTGAAAAACTCGTATTCTCTTTGGACGAAGCCCAAATCTTTTGCTATTTGTTCCACTGATTCTGATGTAAAAAAATTGACAATCTCATCTATTTCTGGTATTATTGTTTTCATTGGGATATTCATTAGGGTAATTCTTGTCAATACTGTCTACATTTTTATTCTGGTTCGTAAAGCTAAATTCACATGTAAACAAATTTATGGGAGGCGACATGATATTAGAAAACCCTTTCAAAATCGAGGGAAAATGGTACAAAGGCAATCTTCATACTCACACGACAAACTCAGACGGCGCATGGTCTCCTGATCGGGTAGCTGATGAGTATATATCAAACGGATATGACTTTTTATTCGTAACAGATCACTGGAAAGTTACTGACGTTTCCGGGCTTTCCAAGAAAGGCTTTCTCGTCTTAAACGGCGAGGAATTTGATATTGGCGGTTCTGAACTTGGTTACAATTATCATATCGTTGGGTTAAATCTAAAAAAACCGATAGCTTCTGGTCGTGCTAAAAATGCCCAAGAACTTATTGATCTGATACGTTCAGAAGGCGGAGAAGCGGTTATTGCTCATCCATATTGGTCAGGTCTTACAATCAATGACTTGTCTCCTCTGAGTGGTCATCTTGGAATAGAGATATTCAATAGCACCTGCTATTTCTGCATAGCCAAAGGACATTCTGTCACTCATTGGGATAATTTACTCGACAAAGGTAAAATAGCGTTAGGGATCGCAGTTGACGACACACATCAGCATTTTAATTTATATCGCCCTATTGATATTTGCGCCGCATGGATCATGGCGAAAATGCCAGAACTGACGGAAACTAACGTCATGCACGCTATAAAATCAGGATATTTTTATTCCAGCAATGGACCTGCTATACACGACATATCAATACAGGATGGGAAAATATCTGTATCAACATCTGATGTAAAGGTAATAAACTTTATCGCAAACGCCCATAACGGAGAGAGTTTCTCTGCAAAAGAAAAAGGATCGATCACTGGTGCGGAGTATAAAATGAGCGGAAACGAACGCTATATCCGAGTTGAGTGTTTTGATGAAAACGGGAGAACCGCATGGAGTAATCCCATAGCTACAAATTTTTAATTGGGAATTTAGCCACAGATAAGAAAACTTTTTAAACTTTAGGAAATAGAACGCGGATAAACGCGGATCAGGCGGATTTGCGCGGATCGAAATAAACAAAGAAAAATCCGCGAAAATCCGTTTAATCCGCGTCATCCGCGTTCTATTTTCCTAATTCATTAATATCGAATTTTAGTTCAGTCTTTCTTTTTCTGATGATCTGTGTTAGTATTTAAGCTTAAAGTCTTGGGGTAGTGCTGTAACTGTACTTTTTTACTAACCCAATTGAAGGAGGATAATGATGAATATACTGAAACAGAAAAGTTTTATTGCTATTGCTGTTGTTATGTCCTTTGTGATGTTTGCCACGCCAATTCTTGCTCAACAGGGCGAGATGATGGCAGGACGCATGGCTGGTGAACAGGCGGGCAGAGCTAATACTAATGGAATGTTGTGGATGGCTATTGGCTGTGTCGGAAGCTGGATTGGTATTGTCGCCGCTTACATATACGAGCCAAGCCCGCCAACAACACCGTTGCTTGGAAAGTCTCCAGAGTATGTTGCCTCATATACCGATGCCTATAAAGAAACTGCCAAAAAAGTGCAAACCGGCAAAGTGTGGACAGGGTGTATTACGTCTGCTGTCCTATACACTGTATTCTACATTGTGTTGTATGCTGCCGCGGCAAGTACTACAGACACAATTTATTAAATTCAAAACTCCAAATTAGGGGTAAGGTTAAATCTTACCCTTAGAAAACACTTGCGAGAGTGGACTTCTCTTGATTGGAAGGGAGATACTATGCACTTAGCTATACTAGCTTTAATCTTGACTTTGTATACTGTCCTGCCGGCTAGTCAGCCTGATACGATCTCTCTGAAATTTGAGCGAAAGGTCGTGCAAAATAACACAACTGAAATAATAAAAGGCATTGCTTATTACCAATCACCACAAAAAGTATCTATCGAAGTCCAGCAACCACTTAAACAAATAATGATTGTTGAAAAAAACATTTTGACCATATATTATCCTGCGGAAAATAAAGCTTTTCATATCAAATCCAAAGGACCGATACCAATGCCATTCATTCAGGCAATTTTATCCGCTATGAAGGACGATTATGGATTAACCGAAATGGGTTATAATCTAACTAAACACGAGAAGAAAGGTAACGCACTTTATACTTATTGGGATCCTCCAAAAGAACACAAAAAAGAACTGGGAAGGTTCATTCTTGGAACAGAAAACGGTTTGCTTAACTATGCGGAGGCTTTGAATCCCAAAGGTAAGACTATAATAAAATCATTTTATGGAAAACATACGGAATTCAACGGAAAGCATTTCCCTCTGGAAGCCCGTTCTGAGATATTTGAAGGCTCTAAGAAAAATGAAGAATACGTGACTTATAGCGAAGTAAAATTCAACGTGCCTCTACCCAAAGAAGTTGTCAATTTTCGGATTCCTGATTCTGTTCCTGTTAAAGAGATTGAATGGTAGATGTTGGAGTTGATGTAATTGAGAGTTAAAAAAAGTCGAGGCGCTTATGAAGTTACCATAGGACAACTTATTGTTTCTATGCTTATAGTTACTGTTGCTTTAACTGTTGTTTTCTTCATTGGAGTTTACATTGGCAAAAATAGAGTTATAAATGCTGAACGAAAATCACAAGAGCTAAATGAGGCAAAGCTGATCTCAAGGTTGAAGGAAAATATCGGGAATGGCACATCAAAAGTTACAGCAAACTTAAAGGAACAGTCAGAGGACGCCATAAAATCAGTCACAAAAAAGCTAGATATAGTTCCGAATGAACAAAATACAAATCAGGTGAAACAAAAAACTGATGAGAGTACGTATGCGAATCAAGCAGTCAAACCTGATAAAAAGCCATTACCAACAGTTGATCAAAGTCCAACTATAAAGAAACCAGAAGTAATAAAGAAAACAAGATATACTGTCAAAGTTGGTACTTTCAGTTCTTACGAAAACGCAAAAAAACTCTTTGATTCACTCAAGTCATCTGGTTACGAACCGCAATTGATAAAGGAATCAGATCAGGGAAAAACTCTTTGCCACGTGATTATTGGAGATTTTGACAGCGAAGACAATGCAAAACAATATGGTGATACTTTGCGTGAAAAATTACCTTTTGTCAATGATTACATGATCAGAGTATATGATTCTCCTGATAAGGAGAAAGATCGATCTAAACAATAGATGAAATCTAAATTTTTTATAGGATTTTATAGGAATAGAACGCAGATGACGCGGATTAAACGGATTTTCGCGGATTTTTCTTTTATTTATTTCTAATCCGCGTACATCCGCTCAATCCGCGTTTATCCGCGTTCTATTTCCTAAAGTTGCTTAAATAGGTAATTTACAAATAAGGAGATTTTAAAATGGCGATTTTTGAAGTTGATAAAGATGCAATGATGAAAATATTCGATTCAAAAGAAAATGTGAAAAAGAGCGTTTTCGCTGTTATGGATAACAGGCTGACAGCGTCACATTTAGCTTCTGATGTGTTTATACTCATAGAAATGCTGGAAAAACTGGAAATTGTATTGATCGGTGAACCTGTTGTGCAAGTAGTTCCACCAGTTGAACAACCACAACCACCAGCGCAAGATCAGACGCCTGCACCAGCAGATCAACCACCGCCTGACCAAAATCAAGGTCAGTAATCTAGCGAGTTATTGGAAAATCTTTTTTGAACCCAAGGAAAGCGAGTGAATTACCCCCGCATAAATGCCTAATCTTTACCCACAAGTCTATAAACCCTTGTAAATAAACGATTTGTAACCCCCTTTTAGCTAAAAGGGGGAATTTGATTAATTAAACTAAATATTAACGGAAATTTTGGATATTCATACGAGTTTTTCAGTTATGCAGAAAAGAGGTGACACTTTACTAATGATTTGATACAATATTACTAACAGTTATCAAAAATATTGAACCAAAGGAGTCAGTGATGATAATACCTATTGTATC
>Ga0247841_10002422_pt1 | contig 37239 bp, 20 predicted proteins | sample LaCruzMarch2015__2_FD_192410 | JGI IMG/M metagenome (GOLD analysis project Ga0247841, IMG submission 192410) | Freshwater microbial communities from meromictic Lake La Cruz, Castile-La Mancha, Spain - LaCruzMarch2015_18m | ecosystem: Environmental > Aquatic > Freshwater > Lake | place: Spain... | reverse complement strand
CACTGTTCCTAATGGCGTTGCCGGCCCAAGTATACCAAGCCAGGGAACGGGAGAGTTTCAATCATATGACACTTCAGCACAAACATTTGGTATTGAAAGTGTTAACATTCAAATACTTGGTGTTAATTTAGTACCTAAAATAACGATAAGGTTTATCGATGTCAGGGGAAAGACTCTTTTTGATTCGCCAGTAAATTCTCCATATAAAGCATTCTTTCATTTACCTTGGCCGATTTTTTATTTAACGGTCAAAGGCTATTATGGTAAGGCTATAAAATATCGGCTACATATGGTTGATTTTAAATCATCATATAACGCTTCAAATGGTAACTTTGAAATCGAAACACAATTTGTTGGATCAACTTACGCTTATTTGAACGATATTCCATTAGCTGGGATTTTAAATGCGCCGTATATGTTTGGAATTGAGGGAGACTCTAAAACAAAATGGAATGAAAAAACAGGATATTACGAAAAAACGCTAAAGAAAACGAGTGTTGGATACGTGACATTAAAATCCGTTTATGATGAATATAAATCAAAAGGGTTACTACCAAAGAATTTTCCTGTTAAGACATTAAGAGAAGTTATTGTCATTGCTCGTAGATTAAATAAAATTTTGGAAAAAGAAATTTTTACTGATGTGGTAGACCCAAAAGTTTTAGCTGGAGTTAAACAGTTTGAAGATTTAATTCAAGGTCTATATAAGGCAGTACAGGAATGGAAAAACAAACATATCACTGGGGAAAAATCTCCTGGTAAAACATCAAATGAAAATTTATATAATGTATTACCTAAAGAAAAAGATTCATATGGATGGGTGACAGGCTCAACAACGCAAGGAACATTGGAAGAAATAATTGTTGATTACACTAAACAGTTAGATGCTAATCCAGCATTTGGAAAAGATAGCCAAAAATTACTAAAAAAAAATGGTTTAAAAATTAAACAAGTTTCATATGATAAATTTCAAACCATATCGGAGTTTTATATTTTTAAAGACGGTAAAGTATTGGTTTATTATGATAAACTAGTAAATAGGATTGATGATGTAAGAAGGGATTTTGTAGAACAACGACACGAGCTTGAAAAATCACTTCAAGAAAAAATGAATCAAACCGTTAAAGACCCAAATAAAGGATTTGGTTTTGAACCTACAATACGTAATATAGTTGGGGTTCTTTGTGCAAATGCCGACACGTATGTTAGATTATTAAAAAGTGTACATACAAGGGCGTTTAATGTTGCGGATAAAAGAAAAGAAATTTTACGAGGATTCCCAACAGATTCTATCGGGGACGATAACATTTATCCATGGCCAGAAGTAAAAAAACAATCAGCAGGGGTTAAACAAAATATTTTAGTCTATCCAGGTGATAGTGATATGATTCAAAAATTACAGTCAGATAATCAACAAATATGGCCAGAAGTGGCGTTTGTTGAAGAATATGTGTCTGTTTCAACGTATAAATCAGATCCATTAACTGAAAAAGAAGGAAGCTCAGATATTGTTAGTTATAACTTCGAGTCAAATACAGAGGCATTAAATGCAACAGAATTAAGTACCTTCACGTATCTATCAGATGTTACTCCTTATTATGATAAAGGAATAAGTTCAGTTCTTTATGAAATTTGGGAAAGAGCAAGGTATATTACAGCGTTTGATACATTTAATAATAATTCGGTAAAAGAACAATCGTTATTAGAATTTACTAATTTACAAAATCAAATAGTAGAGGATAACGAGATTATCGTAATTTTAAAACAACAAGCTAAAAACACGGCAGAATTAAAAACATTAATGCAAGGTTATTCACCATTTGAAAGATGGCCATATTACGAAAGTCAACTTCCAACAGTATCATATATTTCGAATATAATATCAAATGATTTTGGCGTTGAAAAATATAATGTAACATCAAAAACTATTGACACTAGCGGTAAATTTCCAAATTTAACCAAAGAGTTGAGCGACTACAAATCAGAGGATTACAGAACAAAAATATATCCATTCAATTCAACAACATATAAAACATATTTACCATCCAAAACATTCGGAAAAAATGAGTTAGATTTACACGGAGCATTGGGATTAAGAACGAATGATGCGTTCATTTCTTCCCCCATTGATTCCAAACAATGGGTAAATTCATTATCAACAAATAATTTATTTTATGGCGATACAACTTGTTTATCAATAAATGGAGTTCAAAGACATATTTTAAATACACCATATTTTCATCGACAACTTATAAGCGATTTTAATACATCAAAGATAAGTGGAAAATATGCATCGTCAGCCTATCTTCTTTTAAACTCATTACCGTTTAAAGATTTGAGTAGTACCATAAACTACAATGGAAATGAAGTCTTAATGTCATCAATATTCAGAGAAATTGGGGCGTCACATTTTATTCCGTATCACTTAATGGTAAACTGGGGGTCAATTTACCATAGGTACAAGACATACATTACCGATGGAGTTGATATTATTTCAGATATAACGACACCAATTAATCCTGATTTATTATTTGATAATTTTTTAGAACGAACATATAATGTTAATGGAACTCTTGTTGATAGAACGACACAAAATAACATTGGTTTATATCCTTTTTATCAATCGGTTTTTCATCAGATAATTCACGACTATACATTTTTCGACCCAACCGCAGCAGACGCGCCAGATAAGTATGCATCAGCATTAACTGATGGTAAAATTATCGATTTAGATAAATCGATATTAAATAATTCAGGTTGGGTGTCGATTACAGATAATTCAAAATTTATAGATACAAGTAAACCAATCACAGGTGGGATAACCGCAGCATACAGCGGATATACACTTTTACCTTCGAATGGAGATTACAGTTACAATGATATGGGGAATTATCTTGTATCCGAGCAAGATAATTTACGAATTTTATGGGACGTTCAAGTTTATGGTAACACAATCGTAAATTTTAGTGGGGAAACATTTCCTACATATGACCAATATTTTAAAAGTACAGGAAATACATACTCAATAAGCGCAAATAACAAAAAGGTAATAGATTTAATAGCAACATTTAAACCCGACATATTAGATATTTTCGAGCAAGCATTTATTGATTTTGCATCTGAAAATTTAAATGACGAAATACCATATTCACCATATAATGTAAAACATTCTAATTTTCAATCTTTTTTAAAAGAATTGGTGTTTGTTAAAAAAGAAAAAACAGACCCATTAACAATTCCAGAATTAATAACTACCATAGTAACCAAACAAAACCAAAATCTCGCAAATATAAGCGCAGATATTTTAAGTAATGATAGTTTAATTAAATTAACATTATCAAACCCAAAGGAAATAGATCCATATAGTCTATACGGAATCACAGGAGTAGATAGTAAGAATTTTGATGTTGGCGAATTTTCAACAGCACAAATAACCCAAGAAAATTTAGATTACATCAAATTATATCTTGGCGAAGATATGGACGGATATTATCTTGAATTCTTTTCGATAAACAATATTGCTCTAAATGAAACCAATATTAAGAGTTTAAGATTTTTAATATACACATACGCCGGGGCAAAAGCCAGCGGAGTAAACTTCACAAATGGAGCCGATTTTGCGTCATATCTGAAAAACAATGTTGTTGATAAATCTTTAGAAAGACAAAACTTTTTCTTAGATACATTAATAGGTCAATTTAGTGGGTTAATACCAATAGAATCTAAAGGGTTAACAATTAATAAAGGGTATAATGATAACCCACTAAAATTGGAAATTTATAATAATCTAAAATCCTTTAACGATAAATGGGTAGCAGGTAATTCATTAGGGCAAAAAACAATTTTTGAGGAAATTTTATTCTTGGATAAGGCGAATAGGGACATTGGCGACCAAGTATTTCTGAGTATGGATAGATTAATGACCATTATGGATCAAGGTAAATTAAAAGGGTCAAATTCGGCTCTCGTTCTTTTAATCCAAAACACTGGGTTCGATATGAGAGTATTACCAGCATATGTTAATTTCTATGGTACGAATTTTTCGAATACAAAAGCAATAACCCCATCTAAAAATGTCGCAAAAAATTTATTCGGAACATTCTTGGAGGTCGATTATCAAGATTCAGTCCCAAAGGTAATTTTACAATACACAGGACCAAGTTCAATGCATTTGGAACTTACTGACATAGATAAAGACGCAAAATTCAGAAATGATAGTTTTGATATGAGCGACGTAAATAACAATCCTATTATTGTAGGCCCCGATGTCTTTAGAAATGTCGATTATTCAAAATCGAATAAGGCGGTCGCTTTCGAAATTAGTTTTGGGGACCAAAATCAATCAATATTCAAAGGTTTAGAACTGAACCAGTCAACAATTAAAAATGCGTCACAAACATATGATATTTTAGAACAGCTTGGCAACTCTGAAACGGGGTCAAGCACAGCGCAAATAGACATTGCGTTACACGATATATATAGGACATCATCATACGCCTGCACTGTTACTGCGATGGGAAATGTTATGATACAACCAACGATGTATTTTTATTTAAAAAATGTTCCAATGTTTAGGGGGTCATATTGGATTACTGAAGTTAGTCATATGATTAAAGGGAATAGTATTGAAACGACATTTATGGGTAGAAGATTAGCATTACAATCATTACCAGACCCAAGAGACTCATTCTTGGCCGGGTATAGGGCTTTATTTGATACATTAACACAAACAGCGTTAGCAAAAGTTAATCAAGTAGATTTAACACCTGATTTTTTAACAAAAACCGAGTATTCTTTTGAAGATAAACAGAGCAAGGGAGCATCATATACAATAAATCCTGGACCTATTAAAATTGGTACAACATATAGTGAAACTCTCATAGAACAAGCAGGTATTAAGCCATACGGCATATCATATAATGGTTATTTTTCGATTAATGGTGAAGAAAAGTTTATCCAACTTATAACCAGCCGAACTGGTTATGGATTGTTAGAATGGTTAAGAACCACTGTCATAGAAATGGGCGGTCAAGAATATCCAATTAATGATGGGACAACCGCAATGCATATAATCAGTAGATTTATAACCCCAGATACCAAACAATACACAATAACTTGGGCAGATATTAAGGAAACAAACGATACTCAACAATTTTATTCGAGTAGATTTAATATGGGGATTGTCAAGCCGAATCAACTTTTTCCAAGTATCGGGGAGACAAATAGTTTCACTAAAACAGAATTCTATAACCCGAAAAGAAAAACGAATAATTACCTTCTTTTAAATGCCACTTATGATAGACTAAACAAAAAATTCACAGGTCCAATTCATTGTGGCCCACAAATAGGTGGAGGTAAAGGATTAGGTATGTCAAAGAAACTTATGATAGATTTGGGGTTGGTTGATGGCGATGTTGTTTATTTTCGTCTAACGCCATAATATTTACGATTTTTTTGATATTTATATAAAAAATACAATATGAACGATAAAATAATCAAAACGGTAGACGAATTTTTAGATAACAACGATAATGTTGTTAAAAAGATGTCACCAGATGGTAAAGAAGAAGAAGTTTGTGATTTAACTACAGGCGAATGCTATATTATCCGTTCCAAAGATGGAATTGTTGAAAGAATAAATAAAAAATACATTACCGAAGACGGTAGACAATTATTAGAAGATTAACGATATGAGCCAACTTAAAAAGAAATTACAGGAAGAAGTTAACCGTTATAACGCAATTAACAAATATGCGATAAATTTAATGGAGCAAGCCGAACCACCTAAACCTCCAACCCCGCCAACAGGTGAAGAACCAATTGCCGGCGGAGCACCACTTCCTCCGACAGGCGACGCATCAGCGCCGTCAGCAGGATTACCACCACCTTCATCACCCCCAGCGGAAACACCGCCAGCAGGAGAAACTGGAGCCGAAACACCAGAGGAACCACCAAAGGATCCATCAACAGACGACACGACAGAAGACATCGATGTTACTGAATTGGTTAATATGACCAAGAATATAAAGCAAGAACTTGAAAATTCTAAAACTGATAATTCTGGTGTAACTCAAAAAATGGATACCGTTTTTAATAAGTTATCGGAACTAGAAAGTAAATTGTCCGAAATGGATAATATTATCAGTAAAATCGATGAACTTGGCACAAAAGTAGAAGGAATGAGACAACCATCACCAGTTGAAAAACTAGAAATGAGAAGTCTTGATTCCGCACCATTTAATGAAAAACCACAAGAATTCTTCGCTAAGAAACAAGAAGATATGAAAAAAAGTGGAAAGAATGAATATGTTTTAACCAAAGATGACGTTCTAAATTACAATAAAGAAGATATAAAAAAATCTTTCAACGACAAATTAGGCGATCAGCCTGAATATTAAGAATTTATAATTTATTTTACAAAAAAGAAGAGCTGGATTTTACAATTCGGCTTTTTTTGTTTATATTTTCATTATCAAATAATAAATTAACCTAAATTTTAAGCACTATGAGTGACATTGCAAAATCAGTTCTTGATCAATATGCCAAGAACAAAGCCGCAAGCGGCGGACAAAGTAAGTTTACTAGTCAAGAGGACAGAATGAAGAAGTATTTTACCACAATTTTACCGAAAGGTGATACGACTGGTGAAAGACGGATTCGTATTCTAGCAACTAAAGATGGCTCAACGCCATTTAAAGAAATCAAATTCCACGAAATTCAAGTGGACGGCGATTGGACAAAATTGTATGACCCAGCACAGGATGGTAACAGATCACCACTTAACGAAGTTAAGGAGGCACTGGAAGCCACAGGTAAAGAAGCCGATTTAGAATTATCGAAGAGTTATCGCTCTCGTAAATTTTACATCGTTAAAGTTATCGACAGAGATAAGGAGCTAGACGGCCCCAAATTCTGGAGATTTAAGCATAACTCAAAAGGGGATGGAGTTATGGATAAAATTGCCCCAATCTTCCGTACCAAAGGAGATATCACCGACTCATTAGAAGGTCGTGACCTTATCCTTACCTTATCTTTATCAAAATCTAACAATGGTAAAGATTACACAACAATAAGTTCCATCATACCCGAGGATAAAGCCCCATTACATAGTGATCCCGCTAAAGCAAAAGAATGGCTGGATGACGAATTAGTATGGAGCGATGTTTATTCAAAGAAAAGCGAAGAATATCTTGATATGGTCGCCAACGGTGAAGTTCCTCAATGGGATAAAGAAAACAAGAAATGGGTTTCAAAGACTTCTGGAGAAGTCACTGTCGGTGGTACATCTACCGCACACGTTGATGAACCAATTATCAATGATCCACAAGCCGAAGTACAAGAACCGGATGATGATTTGCCATTTTAAATCGGCATAAGCACGGGAACATGGACACGGTGTCCATGTTCCTTTTTTTAATATTTAACCAAAATGAAAGTATCAGATATAATTAACGACTTAATAGCAACCAAAGCACCATCGGAAAAAACATTTCCATTTGAAATGTGTCTCGAGAATAATGAAACCATTTACGGGGAAGAATTAAGACAATTCAAAGATAAATTAATGGAGTGCGATGAGTTCAAAGAATGTGAACTTCTTGAATTTTTACCATTACCTATAATTCAAAATAAGGAAGGTAAACCAATTTCAGCTCAAAACGTATTGGTTGGTAAAGGAGTTAAATTCAAAGGAAGGTGTTTTTTATTATCGATAGCATTAATCCCAACAATTTACGACCCAAAAACGATGTACGAACCAGTAAAAGATGGTGCAACATTAACACCTATAATGTATAGTCCAATTGATATTACGCCATACAGAAAATTAGTTTTACCTTGGGGCGTGGAAGGTCAAGATAATGATTTACCATTAAAAAAAGCCGAATTATACAATTTAATTAACAAGATACTAAAAAATCCAGAAGAATATATGACACAAGGAACTAGAAAAATTATGATCCGAGGTATATTCGAAACAATAGAAACTAATGAAAATAAAATACAATCCGAACATAATTTGGATATAAATGTAAATGAACCACCATTATATTCACAAGTCTTTTATTTACATTATGATAGAGTAGAAGGAACAACAGACGAAATTAATATGACTATTAAATCCAAAGCAATACACAACTCATTAAAAGAAAAATTCCTAAAACAATTCGAGGGAAAGTCACTTATTATGGAAGGTGAATTAAATAAATTTTTAGAAGAAAATGGAGCGACAAATGGCGATTAAGAAAAAAGATATTCCCGATTATAAGGAAAAATTTTCAACAACAACGAAATATAAAGAAACTAATTTCTATTACTGTGGGGACGCATTTTTAAATGCTTGCGGGCTCCCAGGCCCCGTTATGGGTGGAATAAATATGTTGCTCGGGCACACAAATTCTGGGAAAACGACAGCAATGATTTTGGCGGCAGCAGACGCCCAAAAGAAAGGAGATTTACCCGTTTTTATCATAACAGAAAGAAAATGGGTGTGGCAACACGCTGTTCAACTTGGGCTACAGGCAGAAAAAAATGAGGACGGAGAATGGATTGGTGACTTTATATTCAATGACTCATTTGATTACATTGAACAAGCAACAGATTTTATTAATGAAATTTTAACCGAGCAAGAAAAAGGTAATATCCCTCGTAACATATTATTTTGTTGGGACAGTATAGGGTCAATCCCCTGTAAAATGACATACGATCTTAAAGGAGGACGCCAACATAATGCGGCCGTTCTTGCTGATAAAATCGGCCAAGGACTTCATTCCAGAATTTCAAAATCAAAAAAAGATGATTATCCATATTATAACACATTACTTATAACGAACCAACCATGGGTGCTTCTCCCTGACAACCCTTATCAGCAAGCTGAAATAAAAGCTAAGGGTGGGGAAGCCGTTTGGTTGGCTAGCTCATTAGTATTTTTATTTGGTAATCAAAAAAAGGCAGGAATCAGTCATATTGACGCTAAGAAAAATGGCCGAACAATTTCATATGCTATTAGAACTAAAGTTTCAATATTAAAAAACCACGTAAATGGTCTAGCGTATAAAGATGGTAGATTCATTGCAGTGCCGCAAGGGTTTATTTTAGACACAAAAGAAGCGTTAGAAGAATATAAAAAACAATACTCAGAATATTGGAACGAAATTCTTGGTGGGACGGGGGACTTTACTGTAGTGGATGCCCCGCCAGATGATGACACCGATGAATAAAAGTTATAAAAATATAACTTTTAAATAATTTCTAGATATTTATTAATATATGGGACGAAGAAAAATTGATGACGATAAAAAGAAAACGAAGATTGGGGTGTCTATAGATCCAGAAATTCCAAAGTTTTTAAAAGATAGGTCGATTAACATTTCTTCTCTTGTTAATAAACTATTGAAAAATTATATGGAAAATGCCAACAAAAATTTGTTCTAAATGTGGAACTGAAAAAGATTATAACGATTTCGGTAAATTTTCAAGATCAAAAAATTGGTTTAAAACTAATCCAAATAAAAAGAAAAAATATCGTGAGAATTATAAACCAAGAAAAAGAGAAAGAAGAAAAGAAAGGCAAAAGAACGACCCAATCTACAGAATGGTAAACAATGTTAGGAGTAGATTAAAGAAATATCTAAAGAAATTATCTATAACAAAAGTTAATAAAACTTTTGAAATAGTTGGATGTTCACCGCAGGAATTAAAAAATCACATTGAAAAACAATTTATTGATGGGATGACTTGGGGAAATTATGGTTTTTATGGGTGGCATATAGACCATATTATCCCATTAGATTCAGCAAAAACTGAGGAGGAATTATATAAATTATGTCATTATACTAATCTTCAGCCTTTATGGTGGGAAGATAATTTAGCAAAGTTCAGTAAAATCTTATAAAATATTTATTATTAGTAAAAATTTTTACTATATTTCTAGAAAACAGATTGCTTAATCCTTTAAGAATGAAAAATTGAAAACTAATACACTACTTGTTGACGGGGCAAATCTGTTGTTGATCGGATTTTTCGGGTTAAAGAATCATTACTACAAGGGTCAACATATAGGTGGAATATACCATTTTTTAAACACCATGAGAAGAACTTTCGATACATATTTCTTGGATAAGATTGTTGTCTTTTGGGACGGCGAGGATTCTGCATATCAAAGAAGAAAATTTTACGCACCGTATAAGGAAAATAGGCACAATAGATTTAAGAGTGACGAAGAAGAATCATCCTATAACAGACAAAGAAATAGGATAAAACAATACCTTGAAGAAATCTATGTCAGGCAGGGGGAATATGTTCATTGCGAGGCCGATGACTGCATCGCATATTACACACAAACCGCTCCCAACGAGAAAATAACGATATATTCATCCGATAGGGATTTACCACAATTAGTTAATGAAAATGTATTCATATATAGTCCATCACATCAGAAAATGTACGGCCCAGGTAGTATAATGGAGTATGATCACGAAGATATTCTACTTGAAAATGTGAAAATTGTTAAGATGTTGTGTGGGGATCCATCTGACAATATTTACGGTATCCGAAATTTAGGAGTTAAAACCCTCATAAAATTATATCCGGAAATACAAACCAATGTTCTAACTCTTGAAGACATTATTGAAAAAACGAAATTATTGTTCGAGGAGGACAAGAAAAGTGTAATCATACAAAACCTATTAACGGGAGTTACGAAATTAGGGGTGTTTGGTGACGAATTTTACGAGATAAACCATCGGTTGATAGATTTATCCACTCCGCTCCTAACTGACGAGGCAAGGTCGCAAATCAATGATTTAATACACGAGAATTTAGATACAGAGGGAAGGTCATATAAAAATACAATGAAAATGATGATGGAAGATGGTATTTTTCTTCTTCTACCTAAACAAAACGATGCGTGGTTAAAATTTTTAACTCCATTTTTGAAACTTACCCAAAAAGAAAAAAATAAACATTATATAAGACAAAAACAAAAACAATAAAACTATGACAAACCAAGACCTAACAAAACTGGAATTTCTTTTAACTCTTGAAGGAAATATTATTATTCAGAGATTTTTCAATGTGAAAGATTTTAATCCGAAGGCGATTTCGTGCGTGGAAATGAACGAATGTGTGAAAGAAATTTGCGAAGAAATTTCGTATGATTTGAAAATGAAAACTGTCGAGTATCTACTCGAAAATCAAAATTTATATTACGATTTTGAGAATGTGGAAACCGAAACAGATTTAACGGAAGAGTACTTTTTACTTGAAGTTAAGCAAGAGAACCATGTATTTATTTCTAGAATATTCCCAGCACATGTGTACCATCCAAAGGTTAGATTCACTGTTGATATCCGCCCGAAAATACGATGCATATTATCAAATCTTACCGATGTGTTATCATCTACTGAAATAGAAACCAGTAATATGGGATATAAACTAATATCAGATAGGAAGTAAAAAAGAATATGACAGAAGAAAAAAATTTCGGATACTTAGGTGTATCTTTTCAACAAAAGCTAATAAAGATTATCATTGAGGATAAAAGATATGCCACAACCATTATAGAAGTTATCGACCCACACTATTTCGAAGGGGCATCGTTTAGATTTATCATACAGAACATCAAAGAACTCTATGAAAAATACAATGAGGTTCCATCGTATGATAGTATTTCATACAAAATCAAACAAGAGGACCACGGCGATACCAGTTCTAAAATGCATATGGACACCCTACAGGGTATCAAAGAGTTTGAATTATGTGATATAAACTATGTGAAAGACACAGCAATGAATTTCTGTAAACAACAGGTCTTAAAAAGAGAACTTAAAGTTGTCCAGAAAATTATAGATGAAGGTGATTTTGATTCATATAGAACAATTGAGAAAATAATTCAGGACGCATTGCGCGTTGGTGCAAATACAAATGATGTCAGGGATGTCTTTGAAAATATAAGGGAAGTTATAAGGAAAGATGCTAGAGCACCAATCCCAACTGGAATTGATGGCATTGATGACGCATTAAAAGGAGGCTTGGGTATTGGTGAGTTCGGTATGGTTCTTGCTCCGACCGGTATAGGGAAGTCCGAACCGATAAGTGAACCGCTTTTAACCCCCACAGGATGGATAAAAATGGGTGAAGTAAAAGTAGGCGATAAGGTTATTGGGAAAGATGGAAAAGAACAATATGTTTTGGGGGTATATCCACAAGGAATTAGGCCGATATATAAAATAATATTTACCGATCAAACATCAGTAAAATGCGACGAGGAACACCTATGGAGTGTGAATACACTTAATATGAGAACCGCTAAAACAAGAGTTAATGGTAAGGGTGTATATAAACCTAACTACGGGTATAATATTTTTAAGACCTCAGATATGATGAAAGACATCAAAAAAAGAGGTAGATATAATTATAGGTTGCCTGTTGTTGAACCTGTTGAGTTTGAAAGAAAAGATATTTTGATTGACTCATATCTTTTGGGATTACTATTGGGCGATGGATGCTTACCAGAAAAAGGAAACGTGTCTATAAGTACAAAAGATGATGAACTATTTGATAACATTAATCATTTAACTATGCATTCATCATTTACAGAATATACAAGGCAAGATATTAAAACCATAAAAGTCATTAGATTTAAAATGATTATAAGTAGATTATTATCTACCTACGGTTTACTAGGAAAAAAATCGAACAATAAATTTATACCAAATGATTATTTATATAATTCAATCGATGTAAGAATAAGCCTACTACAAGGGTTAATGGATACAGATGGTTATATTAGTAAAAAAGGATGTGTTCAATTTACAACAGTCTCAGAGGAGTTATCAAAAAATATTAGAGAATTAGTATTATCTTTAGGTGGTTCTGCTAGGATAACTACAAAAACGCCAGCATATAATTACAAGGGAGAAAAAAAGGTAGGTCAATTATCTTATAATGTAACAATTTCTTTTGCAAATAATATTGTTCCGTTTAGGCTTTTAAGAAAAGTAACTAGCTATTATAAAAGGGTTAAATATAAAGAACAAAAATTTATTAAATCAATTGAATATTCACATAATGAGGAAGCCGTTTGTATTAAAGTTTCAAATCAAGATGAGTTATATGTTACAAGTGATTATGTACTAACACATAACACAACCATATTAACCAAGTTTGCAAATTCAGCCTATAACTGTGGTTTTAAGGTATTACAAATTATTTTTGAAGATAATGTGAATTCGGTATTACGAAAACATTATACAATTTGGACTGGATTATCCCCCGACAATTTACCCACCGATACTGAAAATGTTGTTGAAATGTTACAGGAAATTGAAGCTGGGTCGAAAGGGGTTCTTAAAATATGTAAATTACCAAGCGATTCCGTTACCACTTCTGAATTAAAGGGGTTGTTAAGGAAACTTGCTATAGAAGGGTTTACCCCAGACTTGGTGATTATCGACTATGTTGATTGTATCACACCAGAAAGAGCAACATACGGTGAAGAATGGAAAGGTGAAGGGGCGATTATGAGACATTTGGAAGCAATGACAAATGAGTTTCATATCGCTATATGGGCAGCTACGCAAGGAAATCGAGAATCCATCACAACCGAAGTTGTTACATCAAATTTAATGGGTGGGTCAATTAAGAAGGCTCAGATAGCACATGTGGTTTTATCCGTTGGTAAAACATTGGAGCAAAAAGAAAATCAATTAGCGACAATTTCCCTTTTAAAATCCAGAATTGGTAAAGATGGTCTTGTATGGCAAAACTGTCATTTTGACAATGAATACCTTACTATTAATACTAACTTAGTAGAGACACTACTTGGCCACGAAAGAAGTCAAGAAGAAAAAAATAAAGAAAGGGCAATTGAAGTGTGGAAAGCAAAAAGACTTGCTGATTTACAGATGCTTAGCGAGCAGTTAAGTGCCCCTAATTTACAACCGTCCCCAGTTATTAAACCAAATACATCTTTTGATAAACCAATGGAAAAACTAGTCATACCGACAACTATCACTGGTGCCAAGGAATTGTCTAAACAAGAAAAAATCGCATCCAACGCTCACAAGAGGGAGGAAAAAGAAAAGATACGAGCACAACAAAAGGAACTTAAAAAGGAAAAAGTTCTTGAAGAATCATTAATATCTACTTAACAAACAATAAATCATAATAGGGGTGGTATTATATACACTCGCCTTAAATAATTTTTATAAAACTCAAAATTATGTCAAAAGGAAAAGAATTTATATCACAATTGAAATTATATTCAGATTATTTAAAATGGGACGATAATTTAAATAGATATGAAACATGGGAAGAGGCGTGTGATAAAGTGTTAAATACACATAGGGTAAAATATGGTAAAAGAATAGAAAAATACTTAAATGAAGTTAAAGATTCATTATATAATAAAGAATTTTTGGCATCTCAAAGAAATTTACAATTTAGAGGTGAATCAATTTTTAAGCACAACACTAAAATGTACAATTGTTGTACAACATACGCATACTCACCTGATTTATTCAATAAAGGTTTTTATATTTTATTATCTGGATGCGGACTAGGCGTTTCGTTAAAGAAAAAATTTATATCACAATTACCCAGATTATATAAAAGACAAATGGGTGTTAAGTCGTTTGTTATACCCGACAGTATTGAAGGGTGGTCAGAATCGATTAAAATTTTAATTAGCTCTTATTGTAAACATAATTCATTATATTCCGAATATTTCGGATATCAAATTAAATTTGATTACTCCGAGATAAGACCAAAAGGGGCTAAAATAAGTGGTGGGTTTAAAGCCCCTGGCTTTGAGGGATTAAAGCAATCAATAGAAAAGATAGAAAAACTCATAAACACAGAGATAGATGGTTATAACGACATCGAATTTAAAACCGTTTTAGTTTATGATATTCTGATGTTTATTTCTGACGCAGTATTAAGTGGTGGCGTTAGAAGGTCCGCAATGAATGTCATAATTGACGAAGACGACAATGAAATGATGTCAGCTAAGACTGGAAATTGGAGAACAATAAACCCACAGAGATCAAGGAGCAACAATTCCGTTGGATTAATTAAAGGTCAATTTACAGATGAAAAATTAAAACAATACGTATCAATAAATCAAGGTGATAACGATATCGGTTTTGTGTTTATGAATCACGAAGATGAAATGTTTAATCCTTGTTTTGAGATTGGATTTAATTTTTATGAAAAAATAAAAGATAGAAACGAGTCAGTTTTTCAATTTTGTAATCTGGATGAAATAAGTGCGTCTGCTTGTGTCGACTCCAAAGGCCATTTTAGCGATACTAAGTTTTATGAATTATGTAGAAAGGGTAGTATATTAGGGACATTACAAGCTGGATATACGGATTTTCCATATTTAGGTAAACAAACGGAGGAAATAGTAAAAGGCGAAGCGCTAATTGGCGTATCAATTACTGGATGGATGAGTAGGCCAGAATTATTTAATGTGGAAATACTAAAAAAGGGGGCAGAAATTGTTAAAGAAACAAATAGTGAGGTGGCCAAATTCATAGGTATAAATGAGGCAGCCAGAACAACAACAGTAAAACCAAGCGGAAACGCATCTGTGATTTTAAAAACATCATCAGGCATTCATCCTGAACACTCCAAACGATATTTTAGAATAATGCAATTAAATAAAGAATCTGAAACAGCAAAGTATCTTGAAAAAAATTGCTCATCAGTTATTGAAGAGTCGAAATGGTCAGCAGGAAATAATGATTATGTTATATATTCTCCTTGTGAGAATAATAATGATGTATTATGTAAAGATAAAATGCAGGGAGTAGAACATCTAAAATTAATTGAAATAGTTCAAAATTCTTGGGTATATTATGGTAAAAGAGAAGATAAATGTTATAATCCTTTAACCACACATAATGTAAGTAACACTGTCATTATTGATGATATAAACGAAATAACTAATTACATTTTTGAAAACCAAAAAAACTTTGCGGCAGTGTCATTTATTTCTTTATATGGAGATAAAGATTATGTGCAGGCACCATTTACATCAGTTTTAAACACCGATGAAATAATTCAAAAATATGGAGACGGGGCGATTTTTATGGCTGGGTTAATTGTTGATGGATTGCATTATTTTGATGACGATTTATGGACAGCAGTATCATATGTTTTAGATGAAAATAAAAAAATAATAGGAGATAGGGACCAGCATCTTCTTAGGAAAGATTGGATTAGACGAGTACGAAAATATTCCAAAAACTATTTTAAAGGTGATTTACAAGAAACTATATATTGTATGAAAGATGTTCATTTATGGCATAAATGGAAAGTTATTAATCGAGAATTCAAATTAATTAATTTTACAGAAATATTAACAAAACCTGAGTTTGAGGATATTAGTAAGTATGGAGCCATTAGTTGTAGCGGAGGTTCTTGTGAAATTTTATAATATATTTGTACATTTATCGTTACATTGATTTATGTAAAAGAATTACCGAATATAACAATTCAAAATGCGGATAATCGAGACATTAATCACGACATTATGTCCCGATTATCAAAATAATAATAATAAATTTAAATAATCACGACAAACCCCAGGAATTTAATACCTGGGGTTTTTGTTTATCATAAAATATCTACTTTTGATATATTAACGTATATTTATAGAAAAAGAAATATTCCATAAATATGTTAAAATCCCACAAATATAGAATCTATCCATCACAGGAACAAAAAGAACAGATGCAAAGAATTTTTGGATCGGTTAGATTCGTATATAATCTTGGCTTGGAAACCAAGATAGTTAATTACACAGGAAACAAAAAAAATATAGATATGTTTGACTTAGTCAAACAAGTCAAGGAGCTTAAAGACAATGAATGTTCTTGGCTTAAAGACCCACCCGCACAGGCGCTACAAATGTCTATTCGTAATTTAGATAACGCATATACAAACTTTTTTAGAGGAAAAGGGTTTCCTAAGTTTAAGAGTAAACACGGAAAGCAATCATTTCATTTACCTCAAAACGCCCATTTATCAAAAGATAATAAACAAATTTTTCTTCCAAAATTAAATATGGTTGATATAGATTTGCATAGAGAATTTAAAGGTGATATAAAGACAGTAACAGTATCAAAATCAATAACAAATAAATATTACGTTTCAATTCTAGTTGAAAATCATCAAATTAAACCAGAAAAGAAATCAATAAAAACAGCAACATCAGTAGGAATAGATTTAGGCATTAAAGATTTTTGTATAACATCAGATGGAAAGAAATTCGAGAACAAAGATTTCTTTAAATCTACAATGCGAAAACTTCGAGTTGAACAACGCTCATTATCGAGAAAAAAGAAAGGTAGTAATCATTATAAAAAACAAAAAATGGTATTAGCCTTACTTCACGAGCATATTCGTAATCAAAGACAGGATTACCTACATAAAATATCTAAGTATCTGGTTGATAATTATGACACTATATGTATGGAAAATCTGAATGTATCTGGAATGGTTAAAAATCATAACCTTGCCAGAGCAATATCTGATATGGGTTGGGGTGAGTTTAAGTCGATGGTTGAATATAAATGTGATTGGTACGGAAAGAATCTATCTATTATAGGAAGATTTGATCCTTCTAGTAAAACCTGTTCTAGTTGTGGACATATTTATAAAGGACTAACATTAGCAGATAGGGAATGGACCTGTTCTAAATGTGGAACGATTCACGATAGGGATGTTAATGCTGCGATAAACATAAGAAATTTTGGGTTGAGGAACCAACCCAGCGTCACTCAAAGTGAATGGTTACATTGTGCTTGTGGCGTAGAAACTTAATAAAGTTGTTCATGGCGACATACGGTATAGAATATCCATTTCGTGATAGTGAAATTGGAAATTATTTAAAAATGACATCTACTCCTGAACGAGAGGTTAGGGCGAATTTAATTCATTTACTTATAACAAGAAAGGGGACTAGATATTTTTTACCCGATTTTGGAACTCGTTTATATGAATATATTTTCGAACAAAATGATAGTACATCATATCGTCATATCGAAGAAGAAATAAGGGATGCAGTTAAAAAATATATTCCAAATTTGGATATAAACAGTATCGAAATAGTATCCGCAGAAAATGACCCTGACCGAGTAAGAAATATAAGTGATGATGAAGACGAAAGATTATTTAGGGTTTCATCTGAATCAGCAAGGCCGTACACCGCAGTTGTTAAAGTAGATTACACAGTGAATAACGGATCATTTTCAACATCCGATTTTATAATTCTTAACATATAATGGCAAAACAGATATCATATGCGGTTCGAGATTTCGCAAGTTTAAGGGAAGAGTTGGTCAATATGACCAAACAATATTACCCAGATTTAATTTCAAATTTTAATGATGCCTCGATATATTCGGTGTTATTAGATTTAAACGCCGCTATTTCAGACAACTTACATTTTCATATCGATAGGGTATGGCAAGAAACAATGTTGGATTTTGCTCAGCAAAGACAATCTTTGTTTCACATTGCAAAGACTTATGGATTAAGACTTCCAGGGTTAAGACCATCCATTGCGTTATGTGATTTTAGTATTAATGTACCAGTTAGAGGGGATAAAGATGATGAAAGATATGAAGGTATTTTAAGATCTGGAGCACAAGTTTCTGGTGGAGGTCAAATATTTGAAACCATAGATGATATCGATTTTTCAAATCCATTTAATAGTAAAGGTGAACCAAATAGATTAAAAATTCCAAATTTTGACAACAACAATAAATTAATTTCTTATACAATTACAAAAAGGGAAGCAGTAGTTAATGGTGTTTCAAAAATTTATAGAAGGGTTATAACGGATTTAGACCAAAAACCATTTTTGAAATTATATCTTCCCGAAAAAAATATTTTGGGAGTAACTGACATCATACATAAAGATGGAACAAATTTCGGCACAAATCCAACCTACGCCGAGTTTATGGACACCAAAAATAAATGGTATGAAGTAAAATCATTAATCGAAGATAAAGTTTTCATAAATGACCCAACATCAATTTCAGATGATGACAATTTTATAGCAGGTAACTATGTGTCTGTTACAAATAAATTTATCACAGAATATTCTCCGGAAGGATATTTCTCAATAACATTTGGTTCAGGTAACGTGAATCCAATGGACAATTTAGACAATTATATGACAGGAACTATGAAAGTAAATCTTACATCGTTCTTGAATAATATGTCATTAGGAAATGTACCAAAATCAAATACAACATTATTCATCAAATATAGAGTTGGTGGTGGAAAAGATTCAAATACAGGCGTTAATGTGATAACATCCGTTGATTCAATTGATTTTTCTATAAACGGCCCGAATACAGCAATTAATGACAAAGTTTATCAATCATTAATAGTGTCCAATATTACGCCAGCCATTGGCGGAGCAGACGCACCAAGTGTTGAGGAAATAAGAAATATGATTACATATAATTTTGCTGCTCAAAACAGAGCCGTAACATTGAATGATTATAAATCCTTAATAGAAAATATGCCATCAACATATGGAGCCCCAGCAAAAGTAAATGTGATGGAAGAAGATAACAAAGTTAGAATTAAACTTGTTTCTTATGACGGCGAGGGCAACCTTACAGATTTAGTTTCTACCACGTTAAAACTTAATATATTGAATTATCTTTCCAAATATAGAATGTTAAATGATTATATTGATATTGCTGCGGGTGAAGTTGTTGATTTTGCGGTCGAGGCCGATTTAATTGCAAATAAAAATGAAAATCAAACAGACATAGCAAAACAAGTCATTAAAACAACAACCAACTTTTTTGATATTTCAAAACGAAAAATGGGTGATCCATTATTTGTTGGTGATTTAAAAAGAGAGATTGGTAATGTTGCTGGGGTGGTTAATGTGGTCGATGTAAGAATTTTTAATTTAATTGGAGGAAAATATTCTTTGTCAGAGGTAGCTCAACCATATGCAAATACTTCCACAAAAGAAATATCACAAACAGATTCTACCATCTATATGAAGTCAAATCAGATATTTCAAGTAAGATATCCATCATCTGATATAAGAATTAGAGTTAAAACACTTTCATCCACTACATTTTAATTTGTTTTTTCATTATATTATACAAAAAATAGGTTAGTTTCTATTTATTGTAGATGGGACAAAAGCAAAGAATTAGAACAGAAATTGGTAAAGACAATAAAATAACAATCCAACTCAATCAGGATGTCGGATTGCTAGAAGTCTTGTCGCTTAAATTATCACAGCAAGATATATACACATCACTTTGCGCCGATTATGGCGTGGTTTGTGGAAGGGTATCAGTAAATCACGGATTTGGTGTTCCAAACGCCAGGGTATCCATTTTTATACCATTAAAATCAGAAGACGAAAATGACCCAGTAATATCTGCATTATATCCATATAAAACATTTAGCGATAAAACAGAAGATGGGTATAGGTATAATTTACTTCCAGCAAGGCAACAACATAGTGGACACGTTGCTGTGGGTACATTTCCTGACCAGATGGACATTTTAACCAGAGAAGAAGTGTTAGAAGTATATGAAAGTTATTTCAAATACACAGTAAAAACTAACGACGCTGGAGACTTTATGATTTGGGGTGTCCCATTAGGGGAGCAAGTTATTCATGTTGATTTGGATGTATCAGATATGGGTTGTTTCTCGTTACGGCCAGACGATTTTTTACGAAAAGGGTATGGAATTGAGGACTTTAAATCTGAATATGAGTTCAAATCAAGTAATGATATAGATTCTTTACCACAAATAATAACATTTGATAAAGGAATTGAAGTATATCCATTTTGGGGTAATGTTGACCTATGCGAAATTGGTATTACGAGAGTTGATTTCGATTTAGCCGATAGAGGTTTAAAAGTTGAACCAAGCGCATTAATTATTGGTGGAACTTTTACAGATGACGGAAAAAATTCCGTAAACAAAAGTTGTAAACCCAGAAAAAATATGGGTAAAAAATGTGGATTTACCGCCAAGAGTGGAAATATAGATGCGATACGATTCAGTCCATATAACGATGTAAATAATTTACCTGTTTTAGAGGAGTATACTGTTACTGATAAAATAACAGATGACGGATCCTTTGCGTTTCGAGCGCCTATGAATAGAGATTTCATTTACACAAATGAGTTTGGAGAAAATGATTATACAAATGACCCAAACAAAGGTATTCCTACCTCGAGTTGCTATAGATTTAGATTTACACTGGCTGATGAAGGTTTGGAAAGTAATAGGGCAAGCGCATCATATCTTGTACCAAATATACGAGAATATGAAAAGGACCCAGAAAAATCATATGCGTGGTCATTACAATTCACAGGATACCCAACAGACTCATTGGCTCTCATACTTAATAATGTAAATGGTGATTATTACCCACAAGATTATTTTTATAGATTTCAATATGGTAAGGTTTATACTGTTTCATCTTTTCAAAGTTTATATATCGATTCACCAAAAAGAATTTTAGGTATAAACGATATTGCCCCGTCAGATGATAAGGATTGTACAGGGACAGCTAATACTTTTCCAACGAATATGGCGGTACGAAATAACTCATTTAATTTTCAACTTTTATTGGCATTGGTGATAACATTTTTACAATTTGTTTTTGCTGGCGTATCTTTAACTGCATATGAATTTCTTGGGTCTATTTTAAAAACAATTTCGGCTGGAATGAATTTTTGGCCATTTGAAACCTTATCCCAACAGATTATGGATGCGGCATTTAATGTTCAATCTGCTGGCCAACAAGAATTACCGTTGGTTATATATGATGACTGTGACGAATGCGCAACAGACGATGGTAACATTTCTGGTGGGTTTAATGATATTGAATATTGTAAAATAGCGGAATATAATATAATAGTAGAAGGGGACGGGGCAGGAAATACATACTTTATATTACCCGATATTCCAAACGCAGATAACGAAATGGGAACATCAAGGTATGGTGATGCAAAAGCCGCTAGAGATTGTACACCAGATGGACATTTAGAATGTTGTACTTCCTTTTTAATAGATAACACAACACCTGGCCAGACATATATAGATATGAATACTATGGTGGTCGAAGATTCGAATGGAAATCCAGTATTAGATTCGAATGGTAATCCAATGCCACGATTTATTATGTATATAGGTGGTAATGTGGGTTGTCCAATTCACCCAGTAAATTTTTTATTATCAACACCTGCAGTTGATGTGAGTAATTTTCCTATAACTACATTTACAAGTGGATCAACATATTATGGTTTCATTTTCAACGATGTTCAAATAAAAGAACTATTTGGTATAGAAACTGGTTCAACATATTTTCAAACACATCAAATTTACAACGAGCTTGCAGGATACACTCTTGATAAAGAAAAACCTAAAATAATAGCATCCACCATTTATACTGGCGTAACGCCAGAAGAAGGTTGTGAAATGTATGACACAGTATATAATGAATCAGGAATGGAGCCAATAGAAAATACGCCAGTATATCTTTGGGTTAGTGGGGAAACTAATTATGGTGATTCTTATGATCCAGGCGTAGGTGGGGTTGTGGATGTGGAAATTCGAGATGCATTCAATAATCCCGTAACTTTTATTAAAGAAAGTTCAATAATGCCAACAACACCAGCAGATACAGGGTGGACCATAATGGCAACAGTATTTTATAAAGGTGGTCAAGAACGATTACCTGGGCTTTATGATTATACATGGGGTCAAGAAGAATATAATAGAAAAACTAAAACAGGATATAGTGAATTTAGGGACGGAATTTTCACAATCGTTCCATCAATAGATGGGCCTTGTGGACAAAACAAAGCAGCGTTAGAAGAATGGTATCGAAGAAAAGTAATTGGATTAAATTTTTGTGGCGGCGTGGTAAATTTTATGTTAGCCGATAATTGGTTATCTGGTTCTTTATATTTCTTTTTATTTAAAGCCAAGATAAAAGATAAATCGTCTGGTCAAAAGGTTAAAGTATGCGATAAAATCGTAAAATATATTCCTGACCAACAGAGATTTTATTATAAATCTTGTTTATATGACCCGCATAATGATCCACTTAACGATAAATGGGGAATGGATAACGAAAAAGGGAATTCATTATACATAGGTCATCCAACAACATTTGTTGATTTAGGCCCGCGAGACGAATTTATAAAGGAGATATGCGTTGACCCAACATTAGATCCAAATTGCTCAGTATCTCGTTCTATAGGACCGACTTCATTTAAAAGTTTCGGCGAATTAATTGCATTTGCAATAAATTATAAAATGGATGTCGCCAACGCCAAATTAAAAATGAAAGATTTTTTTAAAAATGATGGATTTTATTCATTACTAGGAAAAGACGCTAAAATTTTTAATGGTGATATATCTCAATTAATTTCTATTAATAGTGAAGCTGGAATAGATGGGTTTGATATGCAAAATCAAAAATATCTTGGATATAGTGTGGCAACATTAGACCCAGAAAACGATTCCATTATTTTTTGTAATGGAAATTACGATTCTAATGGAAAACCGATATATGGTCCAACGCCAGTAACAATGAAATATGAAACTGACGGCGTTAGAATAAGACAATGTTTGAATGCGCCAGGGTATTTAACGGAAGCGTCACAAAAAGTTCCATTTTATTTATGGGATAAAGGTGGAACAGGTTTCGGTCCTTACAATGACGCAACCAAAGATGACCAATGTTGGGATTATGATACTATTAGAGTTGATTATTTACAGGGAATGACCTATAATTACAAGTTCACAGACTTTCTTCCACCTTATGGAACTGGAAATACAGACCCAGATGATCCATTTTTGTTACCCCCTATGAGTTATGATTCAGCCACTTACGAAGTATCGGGGCAAACGGTTGATTTCCCATCGTCAGAAGAATTTGATGAAATAATTGATACAACCGACACGTATTTATTTCCAACGGGATTTACTTTACCATATTCTTTTGAGGAGGATTATGATAAAGTTTTATGGATGTATGACCACCAATATCACGGATTTACCATTCTTCTTGCAACGGGGTTTACAAATAACAATATAATGGACCCAAGCGGTGGAAGATTGTATATTAGATTAGGTAATGGTGCCGACTGGTCGTTAAAATTCGATTGGGACCCAGCACACGCATATAGTATTTGGCAAAGCAAAGATCCATATATTGGTAATAAACAAATTTTATCAACGCCATTTTTGTTTTATTTTGGGTTAAGGCCAGGAAAAACTGGATTAGATGCATTAATACAAAGATTTGGCCCAAAGGGGGCGTTTAAACTTATTGAGTAATGGAACAAAACGAAATATTACACCCAGAAAAACGATACGAGAAAGCCCCAAGTGAAGAATTAATAACTTCCGTTACACTTGAAGGAAAAAGAAAGTTATTAACAAATGATGACAGGGATGTAATACTGAACCTTGCCGAATTGTTTAATACCGAAAGGCAAGACAGTAAAAATTATAAATTGTATGGAAAAATAAAAATGGTTTTCCGAAACATGTATACAGGTTTTACTTTTTATGAGCATTTAGAAAAACAACTATATCTTATTGGTGATGGGTCCGACTCAAATTGGAATGGTTATATTCCGTATGACGAATTTGCCTTTTTAAGACAAGATTCAATTAGAGAAACAGTTGCAATACCTCAAACCTTTGATTTAGCTCAATTTACAGGTTTTTCCGTTACTGTAACAGGAACGACAGGATGTACTCAACATAACACAATAACACCAATGACAGCTCCATATTTTAATTGGAATATATATATGTCATATGTTTACGCACAGGATGAAAATTTTTTAATGAATTATACACTTAGCGGTAGTTCACAGCCACACATATCTTTTGTTAGTGGGGATGGAATACCATTTAGAATAAGTGATAATGGTGGTTCGTATAAATTGACTAGCCCTATCGAACATGGAATGAATCAGGGGGAATATATTATATTAGAAAATTATCCATATTATCTAAATTCTGTGGGTGATGAAAACTATAATTCAGATAAGTACGTCATCAACATTATGAAAAGTCAAGTTCCTTCAGGGATAACTACATTTTCTAATTTACTTATTACGGGAAAACGATGTTTGGATAAAGACAATGAGGTGAAAACAACATCACAATATTATGTTCATAAACATAAAACAATAAGGGGTATTAATGATTATATTTTAGATAAATCAGGATTTGAGTCCCCAATTTGGAGGGACGAGAAAAAAATATTGTTTGAGAATATTGCTGGCGATAATGATGTTCTTGTTCAAAGAAACAGAATGGAATCTGTTTTATATGATATTACAGAACCATTTATATTAACTGGATTAACAAATAATTTGGGTTATTTACCAACAGAATTATATGTGTCTGTGATACTAAGAAATGGAAATGGTTATTTTGATTATCCACCAAAAGTTGGATATAAATTTAATTTTCATAATACTTGGATTGACGTTCATTTTGACGGGGAAACATCATTGGAGACATCTCTATCTGGGACAACATTTGTAAGAACAAGTGGTTATCCGCCTACTGGATATACATTTATTAGCGGAGATACACTTCCAGTCGGATCAACTTTAACAGGAGCGTTCATCGAATATAACCCAAAAGAAATGAAGGAGAGAATCATATCTGAAACATTTCATAAATTTTATATACCATCACACCCACCCGAACCTGGAATTTTTGATTACGGCCAAATAGAGCCGTCACCTTTTTTCTCTGGCGGCACGGTAACTAATCCATTTGGTTTTTTTTATCAACCGCATTATAGAATTAAATTAAGAGAATTATCACCATATGTTGAAACAAGTGATGCGTTATCTATCGAGAATTTACCACAAAATGCAAAATATTATACCGATGAAGGGTTATGGAAGTGGCGAGATTTATATGACCACGGATATATTGATGATTTGGGGAACGGTACAGATTATCCGTTCATAAATAATATTCATTATATTAAAACTGATATTAATTTCTATTTAAGAAATGAACAATTATACACTCATAAAACCGATGGGGTTTATGATTTTAACACAAGAAATAATGGACAAGATAAAATAAATTGTTAATGAAAATCGTACAAGAAAATATCGACCAATCTTTAAATATAAACATTCCCCAAGACTTTAAACTTGATCTGGGTAGGGAGGATAATTTAAAAGAATTTGAAGGTGAAGTTGCTAGAAAGGTTATTAACCCCATTGAAAATTATGAAACGTTACGATTTTTACATAAACCATACTCTGGATTAACTATGAACCCAAGCGATTTACAATCGGATATTTGGTTTGAGTTTTATTTTTATAATAGACTATCACCACCGACACATATAGGTGGATTAGATTATAGTTTAGTTGGAATTAGTGATAGCGAAAATGCAATGATGTTAAAACAATCAACTAAGAGTTTTTTCAGATTAGAATTTTATAAAACACCAAATAACGTATCACCAGAAAAATCAAATAGAAGGTTGGTTTTTGCAAGGGATTTGGCTTTACCATTAGGTGAGAGAGTTCTTCATTTGATAAATTATGGTGCAAATGTGTGGGATTTTCTTTATGTTCCAGTATTTGTTGGCTCAAATTTTAGAAATAAAGAAAATATGTATTTTTTCTGGTTTCAAGATGATACTTCATTTGCTGCAGAACCAATTTTAACAGGAAATACGTTCTTTCTTAACGCAAGATTTTTTAATGCAGATGATGGAACTATATCAAATTTTTCAAATAAATCAAAAGGGGTATCAGACAATATAAACGAAAATAATGATGTTTATTATGAAGTTGTCATTGATAAAACAGACTACACTTATGAAGTTTTTGAATATAACGGATCAAGGGGAAATAGAATAGGAAAATCTGGTGATCCAATTAGATTTTATGAAACATTAGGAGGAGGGGCAGGCGTCCCACCGCCACCCCCACCTCCACCCATTTCTTATCGGCACTTGGCCTGTGATACACCATATACAACACCATATCTTGCTTGTACACAAGGATATTCAAATAGAAGTTTATATACACAAAATGGAGCAGTTGAGAGTGGAATTGTTGTATATGTCGATTCGTTATTAACCACACCATTCGTTGGCCAAGGATATGGTAAACATTATAAAATACAAATAAATCCAAATGGAACTGTTTACCGAGCATTTTCGATAGATACGACTGGTCATATAATAACAGTAACACCTTGTTAAGATGGAAAATAAAAGACATAGGATATTAAAGTCGACAACGGGTCTTACATTCAATTTGCCCGTGTTTTTAGAGGACTACGGCGAGCAGATGGGGGTTATGGTCGGTTTCGATGGAAACATCGCCCAAGTTGAGGAAACATCGAATTTCACCTATAGTGGTAATTCTAATACTTTAACCATATTCAATACGGTTAATACAAATAGATTATCCTTTTTGATTGATTCTGTTTTTACAATTTTTTGGGGGGATGGATTATCGAGCGTTTTACCAATGACAGGAATAAATGACCAAAACATTTCTAGCACAGGCCACACATATACAACTGGAGGAGAAAAAACAATAACGGTTACGATTGAATCTCCGTGGAATGTTACTGAACTTAAAAAAACGGTTGTACTTCCATTCGTTTCATCTTTCGGATTCCCAACAGATTTAGGATCATTAACATTTACAGTACCTTATAGTGATCCACCTGTTACAACAGATCAAACCTACTTACAAGATTATACAACATTAACAGGTAACACGCCTGGAACCATCATAGGATTTCAGGGGGTTGGAAAAAGTAGGGTTGACGAGAATAGATTATATGGAACGGGAAACACTTATACTGGAATAACCATCGTATCAGGATATACGGGATATACGATAGATGGGTTAACATATGTGGACACACCTGACGGAACAACTATTATATCAGGATCCACAGCACAATATTATGACGATGAAGTATATAGCGGTATGATAACTAGAAATGAGTATTTCATTGGATTTGTTGTAGAGCCAGATATTTTTTCTGATGTCTTTGTCGAAAGAGGTCAACAAGGAGTAATGGAAAAAAATTTACGTTTAACGGAAATAGATAATACGGGCGAACTTGAAATATACGGAAACGGATATTTTAATGTTAGAAAACAATAAAAAATATATTTATTAAAAAAGAACAATAAAATGAGTGTTGGTAGTTATGGGTTAGTCAGGCCAGCGGATGTATCACCCGCAGATATTGACATTATTTATCATTATGTGTCAGGTAGAACCGCAAATACTCCTGTAACATTGAAGAAATTGGTTTCAACCGATGTATTGACACCAGTATTTCATAACGCTGATACTGGCGGAGCCGCAGATGTTGAAATTTTGGGTGGTATGTACAATTTAAAATTGGACTCGGGGGATTTTGCGGACCTCGGAATTTATACTTTATATTTGAAGCCGAAAGAAATCAGAACCACTATAACGGATTGTGGTGTTTTATCGTCTTTACCTTCAGTAAGGGGATTAATCATAGACCTAGCCAATGTAGACAGCGCCGATAGAAATAAATTTACACCACAAGGTTTAGTTGGATATAGAATTGAATATATCGACGCAATAACCAATCAAAAAATTCCGAATGTTTATAGAATTGTAACATCATCATTTTATTGTGAACCAATCACAACCAATCAATCTAATACATCACAAAAAGCGTTAAGATATAGGTACTCAGATGTGGCAACCAATTTAATGTTTTTAACATTAACACCAAGTTCTGCACCATCATCGAGGCCGAATGTTGTTCCATTTATAGGACAACCAAATCAGAAAATTATTATGACGAACACATATTTTAATCCAACAACGATTGAAATTGAGTTAGTCGAGCACGACTTCACAACATTATCATACGCATTGTATGGTAATCAAAGTAAAGCTGTATCAAGCGGTGTTTATACTGTTTATGACAATAATAACAATATCTATAAACAATGGAACTTATACGAAATTAAAGACGAGATTAACGAAACTTTATATGAGATTAGGGAAAAGAAAACAGATATTGATGAATCATTAAATTTTGATCTTATTACGGAATAATGGCAACGACAAAAATACCTAGTCAATATGCCAGCGGGGCAGAAACTTTTAGCGACAATCTAGTTGGTTTTCAAATAGTAGATGGTGTTAGTCAAATGACTACAACATCATTTAATATTGATAGAGTTATACCAGAAAAGGATGATAAAACATTTCACACACAGCCCTTTTCAGATTTTTTGACACTCGACACCATTAGTAAAGAGACATCACAAAAAAGTACAGCAAGCACAACATCAACATCTTCGACATCGAATAAAATAAAATTTTATGATGCTAAAGATGACGGGGCAAAATCACTATATGGGTCACTTAGTAGTAGATTAAAAGTTTCGGTTCAAAATATAATAACCGAATTTCCTGCCGCTTTATATGTTGACGCAAATTCACCAATAAAAACAACTAATTTAACTGCTGAGTCCATCGTTTATGATATTAAAAATAAAGTAACCAATTTTCAAATACAGATTAGTCTTATTTTTAATCCATTTGATATAGTTCTCGCAGAACCAAAAAGTAATACACCGCCAGAAACTACAAACACCATACGAAATTTCTTCTCATCATATACAAAATATGTATTGGAAATAAGTGGTGTTACTTTTGATATTTTAAATTACACAGAAGCCGATATAAATAATAAAATAACCCTTCAGGTTAATAGTGATTGTTTTTCAGGTGCTACAGGATATACCGAAAGTTATTTAATTAGACCGAATAATGGTATAGTTGAAGAATTTTATGGTAATCTCGATGAATTGGAAATAATATTGATGGATAGGGAAACCATTCCAAAATATCAAGCCCCGTTCAAAGTTCCAAGAGATTTAAATGGTGGTTCGTCAACCGAAATTGTAACTGAAGTTGTAATTTGGCCGTTATCAAAAGATGGGTGGAATCCTCAAATTATGGGGATTGATTTCGATTATTATCTTGAACAATTAGTATCGATTGGTGAGGACATCAACAATTATAAATCAAATTTAATTGTGAGATTTTTAACTGCCCCACAATTGTTTGAGTTTGATACGCCTGACCAAAAATATGAAGCTATAAATCAGATATATGGTCAAAGTTTCGATCAAGTAAAGAAATTTATTGACAACATCGCATTTATGCGTAACGTCACATATGATAAAATTAATAATGTTCCTGATTTATTATTGAAAAATCTTGCAACAACATTAGGGTTATCAACAATTAATTTATTTGATGAAAAATCTTTACAAGATTCATTATATACAAGAAACGACACACAATATATTGGATTAAATATAGGGAAAAATTTGATTGAAAGTGAAAATGAATTTTACAGAAGAATACTTGTAAATTTGGCTCAATTATTTAAATCAAAAGGGACGAAAATGGCGATAGAATTTTTCTTAAAATTCATCGGAGCTCCCGAGCCAATGATACGATTTGATGAGTATATCTACAAATTGGATAACCCTCTTCCAAAATCGGTATATGAAAATGATATTAGAGACGCAATTCAAGGAAATTATATATCATATACAGCCATATACACTGGAGGCACATCTACAAGTAATATTATATATGGACCATACCAACCAGCAACAGTTAGTCCACAATATATCGTTACTGGAACAACAGGTTCAACAACATTAACAAGAGACGAATATCCTGTCGATTCAATCACAGGGTTGCCAAGAGGAACACAATCATTAGATGGATCTATATTTTTTGAAATGGGAGCTGGATGGTATAGAAAAACCATCGATCATAGGTCTCACGATATTTTAGACACAAATAATTCAATTCTTACTGGAAGAACAAAAACAATCAAAACAACGTCAAAACCATTCACATACGGTGAAGATTATTTTGATTATTATAGAACATTACCAGGGTTGGATTATGGTTATGATTTAACATCAGAAATCGATAATCTAAAAGGTGAAATAATTAATACGGACGCAGAATCAAAATATATTTTAAATAGAAAAAATATTAACATTTTTTTATCATCTGATAGAGCAATTGATTTTGATATTTACACAAAAAGTAGAAATCTTTTATTAACTTTTGCAACATTATTACCACAAACTGGGGTTACATTTGCAGAATTTTTATCAAACACATTGAGCGATGTTATTAAGAACAGCAATACAGTTAAATACGAAAGGTATTATCACACTTTAGACGCAATTTACAATGCGTATAAGAATAGCGTAGGATTTACACCATACAATTATATAAAAGTAAACGAATTTATTGAAAGAATGAGTCCATATTGGACAGAAATTATTGACCAATTTGTGCCAGCAACAACTCTTTGGTTGGGTGGTAATGTTATCGAAAATGGTACATTTAATAGATCTAAATTTTTCTATAGAAAACCGTGCAGACCAGTCGAATTCGATGATACCTTATTTCCCGATTTTAGTAATGTAATTGAAGAGGATTTAGAGACAATTCTTGGTGGTGGAACAACGAAAGGTATAGATGTCGCTGTAACCAATTTAAGAGGATTATTTATTTTTAGTGGATTAACATATATTTTATACCTCGATGTTAATGGTTTTTTATATACAGGAACAACTGAACCTATCACAAATGAGTTATTTACAGGATTTACACCATCTGCGAGTTGTACATCGTTAATAAATACAACCGATTGGATACCATTAATTTGTGATTACAAAAATTGGATTTCACCAAATATCACAACAATACGATTAAAATGGCTCGATGGAATACAAAATTTAGTTGATAATATCAACGCAGAGTCTGGAGAATCTGGCGTTTCAATATCATTTGAAATTTTCACCGATAATAACGGAATAGAAAAAATTAAATTTATTGTACAAAATGAGGAATGTAAAGAAGGTGAAAAAATTGATTTTTATTTTGAACCATTATATGATGTTCCAAAAGATACCTGTGATTTACGAGTTGAGATAAATACGGATGGTGCAAAATATACAGGGGACGTTGCAGGTAAATTAAAATCCGATTTATATATCACAATAATTAGTGATAACTATGATGGTAATGGTGGATACACAACAGGTATCGAAGAAAATAATACTCTCCCAGTTAACTTTTTTGTGACTTCAGGAACAACCTGCGAGGGCGGTACACTATGTACTGATTGTGACCCAGATTATACTTGGGCGCAATATACAGGTAATACTTGTTATGCTACCATAGCAACGGGAGTGACAACAGGAACAACAGTGGATTTAATACCAGTTACAAGTAACCAATACAGTACATTTGGAACTCGCATATTTGATAAAGTTTATTATAACGGAGGCACGGTAGGTGGAACTGTATTAAAATATTTATCTACACCTGTTATTTGGAGATATTCTGGAGGAACAACAACAGACAACGGGCCATTAAATAGAACCGCATTGTGGCACTCTGTTGGTGGAGATCCATTAAATAAATGGCTTGGATTTAGTGCCTGTTTATCAGGATTAACAACCACAAAAACATATTATGTCGGTATTGCTGCTGATAATCACTATAGACTTGTTCTCGATAATGTCGAGTTACTTAATACAAGCGGTGACACAAGCACACACTTGGATTATCATCACAAGTACTGGAACGTATACCCAATTGTAATCGGGGCAGGCACACATATTTTAGAGTTATATGGTTTGAACACTGGCTGGATTGCTGGGTTTGGTTGTGAAATATATGATAACACATTCGATGAATTAACTGGTGCTACATTTTGTAATACATTAAATGTTATTTTTACATCAAGTGGCCAAACATCAGCCACTATTATTCAAGATATCAATGGAACATATTTAAGCTCAGGATTTACTTGTCCAAGCGGGTTTTCATATTCATCTTGTTCTGGCGTGTGTGTTGAAACATTATATTGTGATTCAGAATCTTTAACAGGTACAACATTTGGACCTTGTACGGAATGTTCATTTGATGAGGTTGATATATCACCTATAACAACCACACTAACTGGATGTACTTTTAAAATTTCTAACGTATTAGAATCAGATATTTACGATATTATAGTTGCCGATGCGGCGAATTGCGAGCAAAAAATACGAATTGAAGGTCTTGCCCATCATATAATAGATATTAACGGAATAACAGGGTATACAATATACCCAAAATTGGAATATAAAACTACTTATAATTTTGGTTTAAAAAAAGGGACTGTTGTTTATAAAGAAATTAATGAAGTTCCTATAATTGTTTGGGAAAATTTTAGAGATGCAATTTTGAATGGCGATATTGTAGAGGTACTAATAGATGATGTCCATATTGGTGATGTAATATATTCGATAAATCAAAAAAATGTGTCGCAAATACCACTTGTGGAATTTATTAACGCTTTTAATAATAACGAAAGTTTTGATTTCACATTTGATTATAAACGAATTACAATCACACAACTTGAATGTTCAAGTTCTATAAAGAAAAGCATTATTAATGATGAGTTTATATTGTTACCTACAACAAAAGTTTTTGTATATTCGAATATTGACACAAATTTAGCCAAAGTTCCATATAGGTTTACATACAAATACCCAGAGGATTTATACATCAAAAATTCAACACCACCTCCAACTTCTTGTTGTAAAGAGCCAAAGAACATTGCCGATACAAGTGATTATTTAGTTGACCAATATGGTTTCCTTATTGAAGTAACTAGTGTAGATTTAAATTATTGTGATAGAGGAATATATTATGTAATGGATTTTGTTTATTCACCATCTGGTTTAGTGCCAGTTTCTCCGCAACCTGCGCCTACAAAGGTAACATTATTCAATGGGGCATCATCAGGAACGACAAGAATTATCGTTTCATATGAAAAAGAAGAATTTAAGTGTATGGATATGGGGTTACAACATTATTTCATAAATGCTATATGTGATACCGTTCCTACTGTTGATGATTTAAAAAGAATAATATGTAACGTACCTAACGCTCCTCAATATAACTGTGTTTGGGACGCTGATTTTGTTCAAGCCGAATGTATTAACTGTTTAGTAGAAACACAAATCATCGTAAGATACGATATGGCCGATTCAGAAATAACTGGAGCGCACACTTGCTCTGGAGCAAAATTTAACTTATACGCTAATGAATCGTTATTAGGACAGGTGAATATAAATAATATAGGGACCGATGATTTCTTTAATTATCCTCCAGATGAAAATGCTAATACATATTATCCAGATGTAAATTATAATAGATATAATGTGGTTGGTATGTCATCGGAACAAGCAAAAGAAATTTCTGACCTTACAATTGATGGTATAGTTGAATTTAGGTTAGAATGTGCATACTCAGATATTAATGGAAATCCTTGTCACGAAGCGGTAGCGCATGTTCAAATGATACGAAACGATACGATAATATACGATGGATATCCAGTTGGTAATATACTCAGAATTAATCCGTGTACGGGACAAATATATTAATAAAATATAATTATATGAAAAAAATATGTCACAGTTTTATTATGTAAAAATAACATCAGGAACAGCAATAGAGCCATATTCCATTTTTTATGATATGATGGATGTTGATCATTACGCTACCAAAGTATCAACTGGATTAGAAGCCACAGGTTTAACATACGCCGAATTAACAAGCGGTTATGGCGTTTATGTTAGTGTTCCTGATTATGCTTCAGTTATTATATTATATAACGAAACTTGTGATAATTTTGAATTATCAGATAATCCATTACCGACACCAACTATCACACCTACAGTTACGCCAGGATTAACACCAACTGCGACGCCAGCACCTAGCGTCACACCTACAACATCCAAAACACCTACTCCTACTCCAACAATATCTAAAACACCAACACAAACGCCAACTAATACTCCCACATCAACTTTAACACCAACTCCTACATTAACTCCAACACTAACTCCAACTCCTACACGTACACCAACACGCACGCCAACACGCACACCAACATGTACTCCAACTCAAACACGCACACCAACACCAACCGTAACACCAGGCTTAACACCAACACGCACCCCCACAAACACACCAACACCAACGGTAACACCTACACCCACGAGTACAACAACTCCAACGGTCACTCCTACGATAAGTAACACCCCAACAGTAACTCCAACTGTAACTGATACACCAACATCTACACCTACACCAACACAAACAGTTACACCGACAGTTACACCCACACCTACGCCTACGCCGCCATCAACAGCAACTGTTGATTGTTTAGATTCATTGGTAGTGGAAACCATTTATCTAAATTCAATAAGGGATTTATTGTTACTTCCAAGTGGATATACACACCCGTGCCAGTCGGAAATAGGTCAACATACTTGCAATAGAGGTTTATTCGAAATAACTGGTAATGGGATTTATCTTGGCGATTCAAGATTGAATAACGGATATGGTGAAACATCTGGAGCCACAACACCGAATGGTACATATATTTGTGGTGATTATTTTAATTATCCCAATTATTTAGCAAATTTATTAATATCTGGTCAAACTTGGAATGGATTAAGTGGTAATACATTTTCAAGATATAGTAGAGTAGAAATTACACAGGCCCAAGCAATACAAATTGCACAAACAACAAGTACAACAAATATTACTTTCGCATTAACATCTGCTATGGCATCATATGGATGTGATTGCGATGAAACATCATCACCACACACAAATATCACATGGGTAAGAATAACAAGAGTAGATGGTGGTATTGAAAGTTTATTATACAATGGATGTCCTGTTGGTAATTTCGTAACATTGGATGTTTGTGGATTTGGCATAACACCAACCCCTACACCTACACCAACAGTAACCCCAACAAATACTCCAACAAACACAATAACCCCAACGGTAACTCCAACTAATACACCTACACCTACATTAACACCTACATTAACACCTACATTAACACCTACTAACACACCTACACCTACGGTTACACCTACATTAACTCCAACACCTACGGTTACGCCTACAGTAACCACAACGCCTGGTTTAACGCCGACAGCGACGCCAACTATAACCCCAACTAACACTCCAACACCAACCATTACACCAACACCAACCATTACACCAACGCCAACAGTGACGCCAACAATGACACCGACAGTGACTCCAACTAACACACCTACGGTCACGCCTACAATAACTTCAACACCTGGTTTATCTCCAACGCCATCTAGTACACCCACTCCAACGCCTACAGTCACACCTACTAATACACCGCCGCCAAGTCCAATTTTTTTAGGTAATTACTCGATTTTTTTAAATACTCTGGAGCCAAAAGTTTGGGCATATGACCCAGCAGCAACAGTATTATATTCATTATCAATTCCTGGAGTGATAGGTAGCGACGATATAACAAACACAGCCAATAAATTATGGTTATATGATAGCAATACCATTTATGAATGGAACATAACATATAGCCCATTTAGTGCGACATTTAATAGAATGATAGCTAGTCCAGTAATATTACAATCTGGATTATCGGCAATAAATGATACCACACTTATTGGTTCAATTATGTCAGGTGGGACTCTTGTTATAGTAGAGCTCGATATTACAACTGCATTAGCAAACGCAACCCCAAAAATTTATATATCAGATAGGTATGTTACGGGTGATATGGTTTATACTACAACAGGTAAATTAATTTTATCATTAACAAAAGTAAGTTCTATCGAATATTATTTAACTCAATACGATTATTCAACAGCAACAAAAGAAGTTGAAGTAACAATAACAGAAGATAGTGTATTTGGTATGTATGAATATAATAACGAAATATATTACATTAATTACGATTTTCTTTCACAATCAACAGTTTATCATATAGATAAGAACACTCCGTGGACAAAAACATATTATAATCTTCTTGGTGTCGGCGAACACGGGTCATCACAAATGCCATCAGTAGTGACATCACAATTTGAAATACCTCCAACGCCAACACCAACGCCAACGGTGACTCCGACTGTTACTCCAACACCAACTATAACGCCTACTATAACACCAACAATAACATCAACGCCAACTGAGACGCCAACACCAACTGTAACACCTACTATAACTCCGACCAACACTCCGACTGTTACTCCAA
>Ga0247841_10002420_pt1 | contig 37254 bp, 41 predicted proteins | sample LaCruzMarch2015__2_FD_192410 | JGI IMG/M metagenome (GOLD analysis project Ga0247841, IMG submission 192410) | Freshwater microbial communities from meromictic Lake La Cruz, Castile-La Mancha, Spain - LaCruzMarch2015_18m | ecosystem: Environmental > Aquatic > Freshwater > Lake | place: Spain... | reverse complement strand
TTAGATACAACAACCGCAAATAATTATACATTGAATGCTGGTTCCCTCACCATAAATGGTGGGACATTTCAGCCCCAGGCTTCAACTGTAAATCTCACAGGAACTGGAACAGTATTTAATTATACTTCAGGAACAATAACTCCTGGAACATCTTTAATTAGATTAACCGACACATCATCATCTGCAAAGACTTTTGCAGGAGGAGGGCAGACATTTAATGATTTACTTATTACTGGTGGAGGTACTGGCGAATATACAATCTCAGGCTCCAATACCTTCAGTGATTTTGCAATAGACACTCCTCCGCATATAGTCAAATTTACTAATGGGACAACTACAACCGCTAGTACTTTTACAGTTTCTGGAACAAGCGGTAGTTTAAATACACTAAAAAGTACTTCTCTTGGAGCACCATGGACATTGTCTGGAAATGGAACAAATGTTTTAAATTACATAGCAGTTGGAGATAGTTTTGTAACTGGTAATGGAACATTCCAAGCATTAGATAGTAGTGATTTAGGGATGAATCATGGTTGGATATTTGGAATAGAGTATCATGGAGGAGGAAAAGCAGCAGGAGGAACCCCAACCGAAACAAATGCGACTCCAGATGAAGGGCAAGGTGGTGGAAACAATCAAGGGGATACAGGGGGAGGTATAGTTTTACCACTATGTAGTGATACTATAGATAACGATAGTGATAGTAAAACAGACAACGTAGACCCACAATGTCATACAGATGGAAATGCAGAAAACTCAAGTTCTTATGACCCACTTTGGAATTCTGAAACAACCGGTCCTGTCATTCAGGATGGTGGTGGACAAGGAGATACAGGAGAAGACTTAGGATATTTATTTAATAAAAAATATTTAACTTTTAAGTTTCCTTCCTTTAAGAGAATTAAATTTTCTTTACTAGGGATGGCATTTAATTCCATCTTTGGGATGTAACCTATATGATTGTTATAAAAAGACGAACAGTTTTCAATTTTGTAATATTTCTTATCATCATAATCTTAATATGTTTTGGTTTTTTCTTTTATCACAAATTAAATAAAACAGACAATACTTCATCGAAAACAAAAGATAAAGAAGTGAGTGTCCTAATTAAAAATGTTTCAAAATTATATCTTTTCCCAGAAGGAGAGATTCCAACTGTTGCGATTGTTTCTGACCCTAAATTGTTGGAAAACAAACCCTTTTCTATTCAAGCAGAGAAAGGAGACAATGTTCTCTTTTTTCAAAAAGCTGAGAGAGCCGTGCTTTATCGTCCCAGTATAAATAAAATAATAGAAATTGCTCTTATAAAAAATAATCCTCTATAAGAAAAAATTTAATAATGGTAAAATAATTTTTATGAAAAGACCCGCACTTGGTAAGTGTGGATCTTTTTTAATCTATTCAATTTTTCTCTTGTAAGTTGTCCTACCACATTTGTGTTTATATACTTTTTACAATTCTTCCAAATGTCTCAGGATTATCTTGGGCAATACTGGATAAAATTTTACGGTCTATTAGAATATTTTTCTTTTTTAGTCCGTCAATAAATCTACTATATGAAATTCCAAGTGGTCGAACAGCTGCATTGATGCGTGTAGTCCAGAGACTTCGTGCATCTGCCTTCTTGTCTTTACGATGGGCAAATGAATAGTTTCCTGAGTGCTTAAGTGCATCTTTAGCTTGGACTAGCTTAGTACTGCGTCCAAAACGAAAACCTTTGGTTTTAGCCAAAATATACTTGCGACGCTTATGTTTTATTACTCCTCTTTTTACTCTTGTCATTGAATTAGGTTCTAGTTACTAGAAATTTAATATTAATAATTTATATTTTTGAAGTTGCAAGATATGTGCGAATATTCTTATTTGAAAAACTCTTCTCATTCATCTTTTTTCCGTTTAATTGCTTGGTTCGTGATTGTTTTGCATTAAAATGATTGAACCCTGGAGCACGAGACATTATCTTACCATTCTTGGTAATTTTTAAACGCTTTGTTAAAGATTTATTTGTTTTAATAGACATATTTTTTAAACTTTGGGAGCAATTACTCCTTTATCTTTTTCTAATGTGATTGTTGGACCTTTAGGACCCTTTTTATAACCTTCTGCTACTTTATAATTCTCTGTAATAAGATGAAGTATACGATCCATACGTTCTCTTAAGAATGAATCTGGCATATATTTGGAACGTCCTGATAAAAATAATTCTACTTTTATTCTGTGTCCTTCTTTAAGCCATTCTGATGCTTTGCGAGCCTTGAGTGCAAGGTCATTCTCTCCAGTTCCAATCTTTATCTGTATAGATTTGGTTTCTGTAGTCTTTGCACCTGCTTTAGCTTTCTTCAACTTCTTATTTTGTTCGTATTTATACTTACCATATTCGGCTATTTTTGCTATTGGAGGCAGAGTATTAGGAGAAATTTCAATCAAATCAAGTCCAAGCGCATTTGCCTGTGCGAGAGCATCCTTAATACTCAAAACACCAAGATTAACTCCTTCGTTTGAGATTACGCGAACCTCACTTGCTCGTATTTGATTGTTTATTCTTTCTCTCAATTTTGTGTCCGATAGAAATAAATAGATTACCTACCTAACCCAGATATTAGCATATTACCTATCTCTAGGCAAGTAGGGTATGGGTTTCTTTGAAAAGAGCCTCTATTTCTTCTTTTGTTTTGGCTTCACCAAAAAGTTTGATTATTGGCTCTGTATTTGAAGGACGCAAATGAATCCAAGAACTATCAGGAAAATCAAGTCTTAAGCCATCTTGTTCGTCGCTCTTTGCATCTTTAAAACCGGATTTCAATTTCAAGTACATTTCATTTAAATTATCTCCTATTGGCCATTTTTCTTTCTTGATAGAGTATTCTGGTATTTCTTCTAACAACTCACTTATTTTTTTATCTCTTTCCGCCATAAGTTCGAGAATTAGGGCAAGTCCGACAAAGCTATCTCGGGCAGTATTTATAGTAGGGTATATGATACCACCATTTCCTTCACCACCTATGATTGCATCATGAGCCAATATTCCTTCAACGACAAATCCCTCACCGATTTTTGTTCGATAACATTTACTTCCATACTTTTTAGCAATATCTTCTCCTCTTCTTGATGTTGATAAATTTAAAACAATATTTTTTCCTTTATTTTTTGAAATAACATTTTCTATAGCTAAAGAGATAGAACATTCTTCGGAGACAATAACTCCTTTTTCATTAACAATGACAAGTCTGTCTGCATCAGGGTCGTGAACAAAGCCGACATCAACATTTGATTTCTTTACCAATTCTTCAATATCTAAAAGATTTTCTCGAAGAGGTTCAGGTCTGTGTCCGAATTTACCATTTGGTGTATTGTTGACTGGGACTAATTCAATTCCCATTTTTTCAAATAAATATGGGTCAATAACACAAGCGGAAGCATTAATCATATCAGCTAGAACTCTGAATTTTTTGTTACGAATAGCTTCTAGATTTATATTCTCACATATTTGGTCTACATGTTCTTTTATAAAGTTAGGAATGTCAGATATTTTTGAGCCAGCATTATTTTTTGTGGCTATCCCTTCTTCTTCCTCATAATATTTATTTATTTTTTCTACTTCCTCTTCAATAGTAAAGAGGGCTTCTTTATTTACAAATTTTAAACCATTATACTCAATCGGATTGTGGCTAGCGGTGATAATAATAGCTCCATCATATTTATGTTTGCGAACTGAAAATAAAACTGTTGGAGTTGGTAAGATATCTCCGTCGACAACTTGAACTCCCAAGTTCATTAGTTCTCTCATTACTATTTCTCTTATAACTGGACCATTTTCACGTCCATCTCTACCGATTAGGATAGAAGGATTTTCTTTTTTTGCATCTTCTTTTGTAAATTTTACAAAGGCTCTGGTATATTGAGAAACAATTTCGTCATTTAAAGTTTCTCCCCAAACACCTCGATAACCAGAAACATTAAGTTTTCTTTTATTCATAAGGGTATTCTATCATAAAAAACGCTATCAAAAAACTACACATTTGATATAATATACAGGCATTAGGACTAGCGTCGAATTATTAATTTAATCAAAAAATATAACAATGAAAGCTACACATGGTCTCGCTTTTGTTTTAATCATCACAGGAGGTTTGAATTGGTTGCTGGTTGGTCTTACTGGTTGGGATATTGGTATGATTTTTGGAGGACAAGGTGCTCCTATTTCAAGAATCATATATATTCTAGTTGGATTGTCTGCTTTTTATTTGGTTTCAACCCATAGGATGGATTGTAAACCTTGCGAAAAGAAAGTTGTATCCACAGGTGCCACGATTATTCCACCAAGTAGTTCTATTTAAAAAAGTTAACCAAAAATCCTCACGAGAGTGAGGATTTTTGGTTGGGGGATAAAATAAAAAAACAAAAAGAAAACCCGCAAGTACGAGGTTTTTCATACAAGCAGGTTGGTTAAGCCAAAAGAAGCAAATTTATGTAGGTAAGATCTTTATTCATGTGTTTGATAAAAGAAAAAACAGCAACGATCTCATTGTCTTTATTTATTATACAATATGAATCTTCAATCTCACCATCTAAAATACTACAGCTCTTAGCCGAGAAAAATTTTTTTATATTTTCCAAAATATTTTCTTTCTTTTGTCTTTCAATATAAAATTTTTCTCCAACTATAGGTGTTTCCCCAATCTTTTTCAGTAGTTGATCTGAAAAAGAAAGCTGATTCTTTAAAAAATATTCTAACGTCGTTTTCATATTTTTTTGTATTAAGTTTTTGAATTTCTTGTATTTTAACACAATTTTTAGAAAGAGTAAAGGAAAAACTAAGTATCCAAAATTGATACTTAGTCTAAGGGATTACCATAAGCTTACATTTACAAAGATCACGTCAGAAGGTTGCGATGAAGTAAAAACAAAAAATGCGATTTTCTCTTCTTCCTTTTTAATATCAAATACTCCTTTCATGTTACCATTTGAAATTTTGTAGCCCATTGAGTTATAAAATTTCACAATATTTTTCCAGAGAATATCTTCAGGAATACCAGATATTGAAAATTTTTCTTCTTCAATTTGGTATCCCTTCATCTCCGTCAGTTTTTCATCTTGAACAGATGATGGATTGCCTAGGTAATTTTCTAATGTTTTCATTTTTAGAGTTTAGATTTTAAATTTTCCTCATATTAGCATAAATTTGAGGGAAGGCAAGGGGGGGGTGAATATTGTTTTATTCTTGGATATTTGATGCTTCTGAAGTGATTACAGAACGAAGGAGGTTAGAAAATATCGTTATTTATACTTAATTAAAGCTATTATTAGTATTACAAGATAGGAATTGAATATATTATTAACTATGTGAAATAGAAATTATTGTGTTATTATTGAATAATGATTGAAATTATGAAAAAAATCTTTGATTTGTTTAGCAAAATAAAAAAGAAAAATATATATGCTGTTTATGAAGATGATTTAAATGGTTTATTACAATCAGTAGGAATAAAAGATAGTTTAGAGCTTGGGAAAGAAAATTGTCATGTTTGTGGAACACAAGTAACTTATAAAAGTTTACGAGCAATTATTAAAGTAGACAATGAGTATAAAGTTGTTTGTTATAATCAAGATTGCATTAATTCAATAACCAATAAATAATATGTCTATTTATATTTTTATAAAAGATTTTTTCACAGCTTTTGGTTCTTATTTTTACAAAATTATTGGCTTTTTAGGTTTTGTTGTAGGATTTTTGTTTATAATAAAACAAACGATTGAAGTAATTCCTATCCTTAAGAAAAAATGGGTCAATTACTTGAAATGGAGAGCTGGTAAAAATGAATATAAGGAATATAAAAAAACTGCTATTAAGGCAGATATTGAGAATGTAATAAATTCAATTACATCAGAAATTAGGAAAGAAATACCAAAAGATTGGATAAAAAAAGCAAACATAGAATGGTTAGAAAAATCTGAAGATTTTCAACTTGAGAACAACGAGATTATTATGAGAATTAAACCCCTTGAAAATGAGGATGATAATGTCTTAAATGCCACATATTCTTTTTTTAAGTCAATTATTTTTCCAAAAGTGAGGTCCATTATTTCGGATTCAATTTTAGAGGCATCCGCTCTTAAAATTACTCATAGAGTTATTGATTCAGAAAAACCATTCTTATTAAATAAATTTGAAGAGGAGACAATCGAAAATGTAATCAAAAAAAATGAGGTGGTAGCTAGGTATTTTGGAAAATTAAGTGCTCTTGATGCGAGAGGTTTTTTTACTTCTTTTTTTATTAGAGAAATAGATAAACTAGCTCATAATGTTCGTATGGACGAAAGAAGATTAAAAATAAATAATGAAATTGATGAGATTCTGGACCACGCGATATCTTTTTCAAATAGTATATTTGCTAACGAAAAATGTAAAGATGATTTATGGATTAGAAAGGGATTAAATAGTTATGCATTTTTACTTGTGGCAAGAGAAGAAAACCAAAACGTAAATACTTATGTTGAAAAAGCAAAAATGGATAAAGATATGGGTATAAATAGATTATATGTGATAGGAAGAAGTGAGCGGGCACATTTTACAAGAAATGTTATTAGGGGTATTTCAAAAGCAAAAGGTTTTAGATTATTAGATAAGTGTAAATTATTTCACGATTATAAAGGAAATGTTGGTGGAATAGGAGCTATGTTTGATGTAAATAATTAGATGTATTAAAGTTGGCATCTAATAGAGAGAAAAGGGGTCAGGTACTTTTAATTAAAACGGCGGGACCACGAGTACGCTTATCGACCTCGACTCAAAATTTTTCCGTCGAAAAATTTTGGTCTGGTCACCGACTCACTCTTTTTTATTACTATAAAAAAGAGTTCCGTCGTTCGATTCCCGCCATCTCTGATGTAGCCAATAAAAATAAACACCCATATTAGGGTGTTTATTTTTATTGGTGTGGACACAAAGCAAAATCTAACAAATCGGTTTGTGCCTTTATTGGAGTTTGTGAGGAGGTGGGGGACATAAAAATTGTTTATTTACAAGGCTCCATTTTTGTAGTAATATAATTCTTAGTATGGAAAAGTTTAATCAATGGCATGAGACAAAACGAATTGAAGAAAATGGTCTAGTATATTTACTTAAACAGCACACCCCAAATAGTTATGAAGTAAGAAACGAAATTAGTTGGCTTACAAATAGTCTATTTGCCTCCTTAAATACCTTTAAGGTGCCACAGGTTAAATCAGCATCAATTGAAGAGGGTTTTATAAAAATGGAATATGTTGATGCAAAAAAACAACCCACAAAAGAAGAAATCCTTGCATATTTGATAGAAAATGCTTCTGAATTACATTCACTTATTAAAACTGATCAGCCAAGTTTAAGAACTAAAACAAAAGCCAGCGAATATACTCCTTATGTAAGAAAATTTACTGAAGATAGAATAGAAACAGTAGGAGGGGATTTTAACTTAGACAGGGATGTTTCTGAGTGGATACTTACAAAAATTAATAAGCTTACAACAAGATATTTTTCTATAGTTCATCGAGATTTAAGATTAAGACATCTTATTATCCCAGAATTAGGAAAACCGACATTAATAGATTGGGAGTATTCAAATATTAGTGATCCAGCTCAAGATCTAGCTAAACTAATTTATGATTGTGTTGTGAATCATAAGATGGACAAAGACACTGTATTAAGAGAAGTGATAGACAAGTATGCTTATAACACTAAATCTTCTAAAGATGAATTACAACAGAGGGTCTCAACATTTCTTCCTGTCATTCCCTTAGAACATTGTGCCGCTTTTGTTAAAAGAAAGCCAAATGGATATGAATCCGAAGTACAAAAAGATTTAGCATTTATTTTTTCATTATATGAAGAAGAAAAGTAGGATTTTTATAATAACTGAGTGTCCATATGTTGGTATTTTTCAGGCGATCATTGTTTTGGCGTCAGAATTAAAAAAACTAGGATTTGAGCTAAACTTTATTTTTCCAGAAAAAAGTAGGAATAGATACGGAGAACAGCAAATCGAGCACGAAAAAATATTATTAAAATATGGAAACATTATTCACATTCCACTTCGTAGAAAATTCCGTTATATGTTATTTGATATCTTTGCTCTGAAAAGATTTTTTAAAGATAGCAAACCTGATATCGTAATTAGTTATACAGAATACGCAGGAAAAATTTGTCGTTTTTTATATAATAGAAAATTAATTAAAAATTACTATCATGCTCCACAATGTATAGGGATTAAACGTAAAGAAACATTCGGACAATTTATAGAATTTATTTTTGAAAAAGTATTATCCCATAACACAGATTATTATTTAGCATGTGGACCATCTGAGTGTTATTTATTAAATAAAAAATATAATATACCATCTGAAAAAATTGTTTTATGTCCAAATTTTAAAGATATAGATATTCCCTTAAGTAATAATAAAAAAATATATGAATTTATCTATGTAGGAAGGATGGTTAGAGACAAGGGTGTTTATCAATTGCTTGATACTTTTAAAATCCTTAATTTATTAGATAAAATCATCATGATAGGTGATGGAAGGGAATTGGTGGAGCTTAGAAAAAAATATCCAACTGTTAATTTTTTAGGAAGACTTCCTCCAGAAGAAGTCCTTTCTTATTTGTTGCTTTCTAAATTTTTTATTTCAAATAGTATAATAGAAGGGTTACCATTTTCTTTAATAGAAGCAATGCACATGGGAGTAGTTCCAATAGTTTCAAATGTAGAGGGGCACATGGATTTAATTATTAACAACAGTAATGGTTTTTTGTACAACAATCAGTTAGATTTTATTAATAGTATTTTTAAAGCCCAATTAATTGATGACAAAGAATACAATAGAATTTCTTTTTTAGCGAAAACGACAATTGAAAATCTGATAAGGATTTCAAAAAATAGTATTAAAAATAATTTTCAAAAATATGAATAATAAATTAGAAACATGGGCTCATGTGGGTGTTTACGGAATATATATAAAAAATGAAAAGGTTCTACTCATAAAGAAAAGTAGAGGTCCTTATGAAGGCATGTTTGATCTACCAGGGGGTAAAATAGAAAAAGGAGAAACCTTAGAACAGGCATTAAGGAGAGAATTCATTGAAGAAGTAGGTTGTGAAATTAAAGATTTGCAATTCTTGAGTATGAACGAATATTCTTGTGAATACAAAACTCCCAAAGAAGTCTTGCTCAATTTTCACCACACAGGGACATATTTTGTAGTATCTCTTACTTCTGATGATATTAAGGTTGATGACGATGGAGAAGATTCTTTAGGATCTCAATTTGTGAATATTGTAGATTTAGATAATATAAAAATATCCCCTATCGCCAAACCAATGATTTTGAAAGTAATTAAAGAGAAATTAATATAAGTTTATGAATATTAAACAGAGAATTAAAACATTAGACTTGCTTAAAAATGATTTGGTTAATTTTTTTGATAATATTGTATCAATTTATGTATATGGAAGCACTTTGTATGAGAATTTTGGTAGCCTAAGTGATATTGATATTATTGTTATTTTTGAAAAAAATTTAAGTATCGATAATTTGGAATCTATAAAAAAATTAAACGAAGAATACAGGAATAATGGGATAAAATTAGATATAAGTATTCATACTGTTGATGAAATGATCGGTACCCGAAATAAGTTATTTTGGCATAACAATAGAGGTGTTTTTATTCAGAAAGAGATTGCTTTATATGGTAAATTGCTATATGGAAAAAATTTATTTGACAAGAATATTTTTTCAGAATATGAACTTAAAGAAGAGTGTGTAAAAGTAATAAATTCATTAAAATATAATGCACGAAAGCTGATGATTTCATCATTGGATGAAGATGTCCTTAAAAGAAGACTTTTAAAGCTTTCTCTTAGTAGTACTATTTATGCACTCGCTTTTTATAACATTCTTCCTGAGAATAGAGATGATGTGTGTGATGTATTTGATAAACATCTTAATTTAGATAATAAAGCAAGAGAATTGTTGGATCTTAAAATGAAAAATTACGGCAGAGAAATTTCTTATTTGGAGGTAAAAAATAAAGTATTAAATTTTTTGAATGATTTAGATTCAAAAGTTTTTAAAGATTTTAAAAAATAGTTACCTAATTCCTGCTATTTCAAGACTTTTATTATTTATTTCAATAATTTTAGAAATTGGTATTCCTATTTTATGGATTGCTTCAAGTTCTAATGTCATTGAAGATTTAAAGAAAGCAGGATCATCACTTCCTATGCCGATAGGTATGTTTTTTTGAACTAATTCTTTAATTGGGTGGCAATTAATATTTTTTATTGATCCAGTTTTATAATTTGAGATAGGGGATAATTCTATTAATATTTTGTTTTTTAAAATTTCATCCAATATTTCTGGGTGATTTTGAAGTGCTATTCCATGAGCAATTCTTTTAGGTTTTATATTTATAGCTTTTAACAGAGAATTATTTAATCCGATAAATTCTCCCACATGTAGACTTATAGGTATTTTCTCATCTACAAGCTTTTTAAATTCATTTAAAAATAATATTGTCGGATATTTTCTTTCATTACCATTAAGATCAATACAAATTTTTAAATCTTGAGGGCAAGCTTTGAACACTTCATTTACTATAGCTATAGACTCAATCCCATCTTTTCTATTAACTCCAAATTTAATTTTACATTTTATACCTATAGTTTCTCCAAAAGTACAACCTAATTTTATTTCTCTAACAATAGAAGGTATTTCCATGCCCCTACGTACCAAACCAAATGGGTTTATTGTTATTTCTACATAAACAACATTGTCATTTGCTTCTCTTTGTAAGATTAATTTAATTGCCTCCGATAGCCCTTTTTCTGTGGATATAATTTTTTTGGCTATATCCCAAATAATGTTGCTATGAAATATATACTTATTTTCTAGTGGCTCAAACAAGGATATGTCAGTCTGTGTAACTGTAGATAAATACCTTAAATCATCTGCATTTAATGCCCCTGTAAGATGTAAATGGAAATTTGCCTTCTTTAATAGTTTGAGTTTATTCATTTTGATTATTAATTATACAAAATATGATAAAAAATACAAAACAAAGAAATTAAAAAAACCTAAAGCTCATCTGTTACAAGTTTTTTGCTAAAAAATGATTGGAATCTCGCCCTTTGGTCGCGGGTGCTTTTCCATTTTGATTAATATCAAAATAAGGAAAAGCCTTTTGGTTCCTGCAGGAAAGACAATCAGACGGGATCGCGAGTACGCTTATCGGTCCTTACAGGACCAGTACACCTTTCGCATGATTTTAAATTAACATTTAAAATCATAAGCTCAGGGTCTTCGCTTCCCGCACGCAAGACAAGCAGTTGTCTTGCTTATCTCACACAAATTCAAAAATACCCTTAATAAATAAGGGTATTTTTGTAATCGTGGAGATGGCGGGAATCGAACCCGCGTGCAAAAGGAAATCTTATAGAAGTCTACATGTTTGTTTTGTTCAATTGGGTTTAAATATTTATCCTAGAGAACAAACAAGATAAATAAATACCGAGCTTTTAATTGTCTGACTCTACATCAAGCGTTTGTAAAATCATAACCCGATTAATTATGCCCACCTGCTATATCGGATGTCTAGCAAGCGGACACTCACGTGCGCGGTTAGGCGAATGCGAGAGCAAAATTTCCGAATGCCGAAGCATAAGGAGATTTTACTGAAGCGACTTTGTTTGCACTTAGTCTTTTTCAAGAAGTTTTAAAAGATTCCTGAGTACTTTACATGCATATATAAGATGATTCATCTTGTCGAAGCCGATCATCCCCGTATGAAATTTTTAAAGAAAAATTTAATTAATAATTATGAATTAAGAATTTTTGATTCAATTCCTAATTATTAATTTTTAATTCTTAATTATCTCTTATACTCCCGACTCATTTCTCTGTCGAGGTCGCGTTTTTTGATTGTTTCTTTTTTATTGAAAACTTTCTTTCCACGTGCCACGGCTATAGAGACTTTAATGTAGGGACCCTTACTATACAATGAGATGGGGATAAGAGTCAATCCTTTTATTCCATCTTTATCTGCCAACTTTTTTATTTCCTTTTTCGAAAGTAATAATCTTCGAGTTCTATCTGGGTCATAACCTAGGTCAATATTGTGTGGTTGATATGGTGGTATATGCATACCGACAACATAAGCTTCGCCACCACGAACAATACAAAAAGCTGAGTTTAAAACACCCATACTTTTTTTAATGGCTTTGACTTCGTGCCCAAGCAATTCTATCCCAGCTTCATAAGTATCCTCGATAGTATAATTGAAGTGTGCTTTTCGATTGTCTATATATACAGTCATGTGTCTATAATATCAGTATTTACTCACAATCTCAAAGATAGATTGATGAAGTCCTTATATTCCGCTTGCTTGACAAAGGTTCCATTAGTTATAGAATGAAGTCAAATAATTTGGATGTATAACTTTAATAATATTGATATGAAAAAGTATTTTTTAATTATCAGGACATTTCTGACTACCAGCAAAAATTGTTCAAAAAAATTGCCAGAAAGTAAAAACGTCTTTTTTCCTTTGAAGTCTATAAAAAAATCAAAAGTAGAGGCAGAGGCAGGTGAATTGATAAAAGTGACCAGGGAAAATAATTTCAGAGCCATTGAGTATTTTTTTAACAATCTCGTTGGGGGAAGCCCTACCAAAGAAGAAATCAAGAAGTATAAAAAGTTTTACAAAAAGAACGATTTTTGCAAAATCGTTAAAGTTGTAGATTTAAAAATTCCAGATTTGATTGTGCCTTCAGAATCTGAATCAGGTTAGTTTAAATTGATTTACCCTCTAGTATTATAGGGGGTAATTTTTTTTGTATTATGACCTTTATTTTTCGTCATTCTGGTGTATAATGCAAGGACTATGGATAAAAACAACCCAAACATAAAAAATAAACCACAATTACCTCATGGAATTCAACCTCCTAAAAAAACACCCAATTTAGTCAATCAGATTATTATTGCTATTTTCATATTTATAAGTATTACTATTGTCTATTCTTTGTTGGTTAAAACTCCAGAAGATATAAAGACTTTGACTATTTCAGACGTTGCTAAAGGAGTTACAGATGGAGTAATACAAAAAATAGAAGTATCAGGGAGTGATGTGAATGTAAACTTCAAAGATGAAACAAAAGGTAAAGCTAAGAAAGAAATAGAAAGTTCTCTTTCAGAAACACTTTTTAATTATGGAGTTACTCCAAAAGAACTTGCTGGAACACCAATTGAAATAAAAGACCAGACGGGTTTTGGTTATTGGTTGCTAAATATCTTACCTTTTCTTCTTCCCATCATAATTATTGTTTTCTTTGTCTGGATGCTTACTCGTCAGGTCAAAGGAGCAGGAATGCAAGCGTTTACTTTTGGTCAATCAAAAGCGCGTATTACCGACCCAGATGATAAGAATAATAAAGTTACATTTAAAGATGTCGCAGGTGCTAAAGAAGCCAAAGAAGAATTGAAAGAAATAGTAGATTTTTTGAAAAATCCGAAAAAGTTTTTAGATATTGGTGCTCGAATTCCAAAAGGAGTTCTTCTTACTGGTGCTCCAGGAACAGGAAAAACTTTGCTTGCTCGTGCGGTAGCAGGGGAAGCAGCAGTTCCATTTTTCCATTTATCAGGAAGTGAGTTCGTCGAAATGTTCGTCGGAGTTGGTGCATCGCGAGTTCGTGATTTATTTAAAATGGCGAAAAAAGCAGCGCCATCTATAGTCTTTATTGATGAGATAGATGCTGTAGGACGAGTTCGCGGAACTGGAGTTGGTGGGGGAAATGATGAACGAGAACAGACATTAAATCAGATACTTGTTGAAATGGATGGATTTGAACCGAATGAGAAAGTTATAGTTATGGCGGCAACAAACAGAGGTGATGTTCTTGATCCTGCACTTCTTCGTCCAGGACGATTTGATCGCCGAGTGGTTCTAGATTTACCAGATAGAGCAGACCGCGAAGAAATATTAAAAATTCATTCCCGTAAAAAACCTTTTGGTGAAGATGTGGATTTGAAAGTTATTGCTGAGAGAACTCCAGGATTTTCTGGGGCAGATTTATATTCCATTATGAATGAAGGAGCAATTCTCGCTGCTCGTGAAGACAGAAAAAAAGTTGCTCAGTTTGACCTTATCCGCTCAATTGAAAAAGTCATGATGGGACCAGAGAGAAAAAGTCATTTACTTTCAAAGAAAGAGAAAGAAATTACTGCCTATCATGAAGCAGGTCACGCTCTTATTGCTTCAGTTCTACCTTATGCTGACCCAGTTCATAAAGTCTCAATTGTTTCTCGCGGACGTGCAGGTGGATACACACTCAAGCTTCCACTTGAAGAACGACGTTTACAAAGCAAAAAAGAATTTCTTGATGACATTACAATGTCTCTCGGCGGATATGTCGCTGAGGAAATGGTTTTTGGAGATATTACAACTGGACCATCCAATGATTTACAAGTTGCGACAAATCTAGCCCGTGCGATGGTGACGAGGTGGGGGATGAGTACAGAAATCGGTCCAATTGCACTTGAGAGTGATGACGGGCGAACAATGTTTGGGCAAGGAGTAAATGATAAAGAATATTCTGAGAGAGTCAGTGCTCTTATTGATTCTGAAGTAGCTAAGATAATAAATAATTCATTTGCTAGTGCCAAGGAGATATTGTCAGGCAAACGCAAAGTCCTTGATATTATTGCTAAGAAATTGATAGAAGTAGAAACACTTGAACAAGCTGAATACAACGAGCTTATAATCGCAAATGGAATTATTCCCAAAAAAAAAGAATTGGATAAATAAAATGAATAAGGAAAATAATTTAGCTTTTATAGATGGACAAAATTTGTATCTTGGGACAAAACAAGATAATTGGTCTATTGATTTATCAAAATTAAGAATATATCTAAAAGATAAATATAAAGTATCAGAAGCATACTATTTTCTTGGTTATCTTAATGAAGGAAATGACGAGCTATATAAAGAAATACAAAAAGCTGGGTTCATTATTATCTTTAAAGAACATAGTGAGTATGCTATTACAAAGAAAAAAGGGAATGTAGATACTGATATTGTCTTTGAAATAATGAAAAATCTTTTAGAAAATAAAACTTTTGATCAAATTGTTTTAGTATCTGGTGATGGAGATTATAAAAAAATTGTTGATTATCTTATAAAAGATAATAAGTTTAAGAAAATACTTTTCCCAAATAGAAAATTTGCATCGTCTTTGTATAAAAGCATAACTATAAAATATTATGACTATTTAGATAGTTTTGATATTAAAAGAAAAATAGAATATATCCATAAATGAAAAAGGGACCTTAGGGACAAGCCCGTTCGGTACCTTTTTCGTATTTATAGTGTCATTATATCACAACTGCTTATAAATATGCAATAGTTCTTGTAAAAGGTTACAAATTGCTTTATAGCCTTATTTTGCTATAATATCCACGTTAGATATCCGCCTTTAGCTCAGTTGGTTAGAGCATCGAGCTTATACCTCGAGGGTCCTAGGTTCGAGTCCTAGAAGGCGGACAAATTTAAAAAACAGGTAAATCCTGTTTTTTAAATTTGTCCGAGGCGGAGGCTGACGAGCCGAGTCGGGGTCGCGAGATTTTTCAGCAGAAAAATACTTGTGACGACAAATTTTTATTCAAAATGCAATTTGAGGTTTTTAGAGGCTAGGGTTCGGGCGAGAAGGGGAAGTGACTTTAAATCAATATCTTTTTGAATTAATTCTATTGCTTCAGTTCGAGCTGCTTCCACCATTTTAATATTCTTTAGAGCTTCCATTCCAAGATCAGAAATTCCCCATTGTTTATCACCAGAGAGAAGTCCAGCACCACGAAGCGATAAATCAAGTTCAGCAAGTTCAAATCCATTGGCTGCTTTTGTCAGTGCTTTTAAGCGGTCCATTGTTTTATCAGTTTTCGCATCGGCAAATAAATAACAATATGATTGATATGTTGAGCGGAGAACTCGTCCACGAAGTTGATGAAGTTGAGCGAGCCCAAAACGTTCGGCTCCTTCTATGACGATAACGGTAGCGTTTGGAATATTTACTCCAACTTCAATGACCGAAGTCGAAACCAAAATATCAATTTTGTGCTCGGCAAACTCACTCATCACTTCTTCTTTTTTTTGTTTGGACATTTTACTATGCATTATAGCAATGTTGTAATTTGGAAAAACTTCTTTGTCCAACCTTTTTGCCTCACTTGTTACCGATTTAACATCCAATTTTATTTTATCTTCCTCATCGAGCGTGTCATCGATTTTCGGACAGATGACGTAAAGTTGTCGTCCGTCTTCCAATTCTTTTTTAATTTTTTCATAGGCATCTTTTCTTTTATTTTCAGGAACGATTTCAGTAATAACTTTTTTACGACCTTCAGGCATTTGGTCAATTATTGATAAATCCAAATCACCATATATAGTAAGTGCAAGCGTACGGGGAATAGGGGTAGCAGTCATAGAAAGATAATGTGGTGAATGACCTTCTTTTTTAGCTAATTTCATTCTTTGATTTGTTCCAAATCTATGTTGCTCATCTATTATTACCAAACCCAAGTCTTCAAATTCTACAGATTTTGAAATCAATGAATGTGTCCCAATGACTATTGGTATCTCACCATTTTTTATCCATTTAATAAGTTGATTTCTAGAAATTGCTGTCCAAGTTTTGATTTGCATACCATCTTTCCACCCACCAGATTTACTTGGGAATTTACGACAACCGCTTGATGTCATAAGAGCAATTGATATACCAGTATGTTCAAAATATTTTATAAAGTTTTCAAACAGTTGTGTAGCGAGGACTTCAGTCGGAGCCATATATGCAACTTGTAAATTTCCGAAGTTTTGACCCACAGGTCTATTTTTAATAACAGCATATGCGATAGTTGCAGCGACAAATGTTTTACCACTTCCTACATCTCCTTCGACGAGTCGTGACATTGGTTTATCCTTTTTCAAATCTTCCAATATTGTCTTTATTGTATTTTCTTGGGCTCCCGTTGGTGTGAAAGGGAATCGTGATACGAAATCTTTTATGTCGCTATCTTTAACAACAAGTTTGTATGAGAAAAGTTCCTCATATTTTTTACGTTCTTGTTGGCGGGCTAACTGAATAAAAAAGACTTCTTCAAAAGCAAATCTTTTACGAGCAATTTCGGCATGTTCCTTCTTTTGAGGAGAATGTATCCAGACGAGCGACGTTCGCAAGCTTGGTAGTTTGTATTTGTTTAGAATTTCTTTTTCTAAATAATCCTCAATATTATTAACGCAATCATTTTTAAGAATTTTACCAATTGCATGATAAAGCCATTTCGAAGTTATTCCTTTTGTCTCAGGATAAACAGGGAATCCGTATTGTCCACTGGACTCGTTTTTTTGAAATAATGAATCATGTAAATCAATAGGCAAGATATCCTCTTTGCTTATTTCTGGATTAGTCAGAGTGAGACCATAAGTTTTATTTTCTGATATTTTTCCAGTAACTTTTACCGTCGAACCTTCTTTCAACATCTTTGCTAGGTATGGTTGATGGAACCAAATGATATGTATCTTTCCAGTTAAATCTGTAATGACCGCTTCACCCATAGGTATTTTACTTCTGAAACTTTTTTTTGTTTTTAAGTTTGAAATTATTCCTATAACTGTTGCTTGTTCGCCATCCCTAAGTGTATTTATGTGTCGGAATTCACTTATGTCAGTGTATCGAGTTGGAAAATAGTACAATAAATCACGCACCTTTATTATTCCAAGATGTGTCAAAGCCTTCTTCTGATTTTGGTCTATTCGAAAATGAGATTCAATATTATCATTTAAGTACATAGTCAAGTGGTGAGAAATTATTTGTTGTATTTTCACCATAAAGAATCAGCCCACCAATAGCTATAAAAATTATGAGAAGAATTATAGTTTTTGTCTTACTAAGCTCTTTCATCCTGTAGTGAAAAATGGCATTATGTGTTCGCCGTTTTATATTATTTTAATAATTTTTTGGTATATAACTACAACTTTTATATAGAATCTCGTTTCTAAAACTATGCCATTTTCTACTACGGGATTTCATATTTACAAAGTATAACATATAAACAATAAGCACATAAAAAAATAATTCGCTGGTTAGCGAATTATTTAAGAACGCTACTTATATGTTTCACTAGCTCGTCCAGAGTGAAATTAGACTTGACCATAAAGTCGGTAGCCCCCAATTCCTGAGATCTCTTAATAGCTTTTTCTTCAGATAAATTTGAGAAAACAATAACTGGGATATTTTTTAATGCCTCTGTCTCTTTTATTTTTTTAAGGATATCGAATCCATCAAAATTAGGGAGTATTAAATCGAGAAGAACTAAATCTATCTCTGGCTCATTAATTTTTTTCATAGCTTCTTCCCCGGTTGAAGCTGTAATAATTTTATAGCCTTCTTTTTCAAGCTTACCAGCTTCTAGGCCTTGTAAGAAACTATCATCTTCTACTATTAGTATTTTTTTCATCCCGTTAGAAGTAGGAAACCTTCTGATTTCCGTACATAAATTAAATAATAAAATCAAAATATAGTTAATAATTTAACACAACCCCGTTCTTTCCTAAAACATATATGACTTCTAACGGGATTCATACGCGTATATTATACTATATTACTTATACAATAGGCAACGACACAAAGAAAGTTGTTCCTCCATTTTGTGAGTTTTCGAACCATATCTTACCATGATGTTTTTCTATAATATTCTTGGTTGTAAATAATCCCAAACCTGACCCTATTGCATCTTTTTCTATAGCGTTTGGAGCTCTGAAAAATTTTTGAAAAATACTTCCCTTATCTTCTTCTTTAATTCCAATACCAGTATCATAAACAGATATCAAAATATCATTTTCTTCTTGTTTTAAAGATACAATAACTTTTCCATGATTGTTGCTATATTTGATAGAATTTTCAATTAAATTTTGAATGACGACACGTATCATCTCTTCATCGCAACTAATAGGAGAGATAGGCGTCTCTGGTTTTAGAAAAATCAATTCTATTCCTTTACTATTTGTCTCTCCATAAAATTCGAAGAGAGTTTGCTCTATTAAATTTAAAATATCTACCTTTTTTAAGTTATATGGAATAGATAGATTTTCTGTATGATTCAAAGTTAGAAGGTCATTTACAAGTGCAAGCATTCGCTCATTACTGACATATGCTTTCTTAATAAACTCACTTTGTTCATTGGTAAGTTTTCCAATATCTTCATCTATAAACATTTTTAAAATCCACTTGAGAGCAGATAGTGATGTTCGAAGCTGGTGGGCAGTAATAGAAATTATATCTGACTTGTTCCCGTTCGCCTTTTTAAGTTGCTCTATTTCAGTTTTTAGTTTTTCTATTTCGTTCATCCCGTTAGAAGTAGACAATCTTTAGATTGTCGTATATAAATTAAATAATAAAATCAAAATATAAATGACACCTTAATATAACCCCGTTCTCTTGTATAACATATATGACTTCTAACGGGATCCATTGTTTTACAATTATAGCATAAAATTATTCTTCTAAATTGCGGAGACGGCTGGATTCGAACCAGCGAGGGGTTTTGAAGCCCCTGCCTCTTTAGCAAAGAGGTACGTTAGACCACTCTGACACGTCTCCATAATTAATAAAGTATCATAATTATACTTATTTCTCAATCATATTCTTTAAATTTAATAAATGTGATAATATGGGCGAAGTGAGGAGGCGTGGATGAGATGGGGTAAAAACAAACTGCTTTGTTTTTACCCGCGAGTGGAACGAGAGAACCACTCATCTACGAATTTCCGACAATACGAAGTATATTGGAGGCGTGGATGAGTGGTTTAAATCAGCGGTTTACTAAACCGCCGAACCTTAATCGGTTCCGTGAGTTCGAATCTCACCGCCTCCGCCAATTTTCACTTTTTGTGAAATAATTATGACCGATGAAAACAAAACAATTCATGACTTTGATTTCAAACTCATCTGTGAGTATTTTTGCGATATGGAGCAACAGGGGCCGGGTAGTCCTGAAGCGACTTTGAAGGCGCTCGGTTTTATTGACGGATTAAACGAAAAATCCCGCATTGCGGATATTGGTTCGGGAACTGGTGCGCCAACAATGACGCTGGCAAAAAACACCAAAGGACAGATTACTGGTATTGATTTGTTTCCTGAGTTTATAGATATTTTCAATACCAATGTTCAAAAACAAGGCTTGCAAGATAGGGTGAGAGGAATTGTCGGCTCAATGGATAATTTGCCTTTTGCAGACGAGGAACTGGATTTGATTTGGTCGGAAGGTGCAATTTACAATATTGGTTTTGAAAAAGGATTGAATGACTGGAAGAAATTTTTGAAAAAAGGCGGATATGTTGCCGTTTCTGAAGCGTCGTGGTTCACAGAAAAAAGACCAGAGGAAATTGACACCTTTTGGAAAAACGCTTATCCGCAAATTGATACTATCGGGAGCAAAGTGGCGCAAATGCAAAAAGCTGGGTTTGTCCCCGTTGCTACATTTATTTTGCCAGAGTATTGCTGGATAGAGAATTTTTACAAACCCCAAGCCCTAGTACAGAAAAAGTTTTTGGAAAAATACGCTGGCAACAAAACCGCCGAGGAATTTATCGCCAATGAAAGACACGAAGCAGAGCTATACCAGAAATACAAAGAATATTATGGTTATGTTTTTTATATCGGGAAAAAGATTTAATTATTTCAAATCTTAAAAATATATATTATGACGAATAAAAAAATTGACGAATATATAGACAGACAAAAATCTCCGCAAAAAGAAATCTGCCAAAAATTGAAGCAGATAATTTTCGACACATTTCCAAAGATAAATAAAGAAATGAAATGGGGTGTGCCTGCTTTTGGAAATGGAAAATACTATATTGTAGCCTTGAAAGATCATGTAAATTTGGGATTTTCATCACAAGGATTAACAGAAAAAGATATCGCCCTATTTGATGGCGGTGGTAACACGACAAAACATATTGAGATAGCGTCATTGAAAGATATTGATAAAAAAAGAATAGTCAGTTTATTGAAATTAGTTGATGAAAAACACAGATAAACTATTTGATGCAAAAGAATTATGAATTCTAAATTCGATTTACAAACAATTCCGGGCGTAGGAAAAAGCATTGCCGATGACTTGCGAAATATCGGCGTTCATTCGGTTGCGGACTTGAAAGGCAAAGACCCAGAAAAACTTTTTGAAATGTCTAATTGTTTTGAAGGTAGAATTCAAGACCGATGTCTTTTGTATGTATATCGTGAAGCAGTCTATTTTGCCGAAAATCCTAATCCCGATCCGGAAAAATTAAAATGGTGGAATTGGAAAGATAAATAAATTTTATATACAATATGGTTATGAATAATAAAAAAATTGATTCAAACACCAGATTTTATATTGATATTGATATCAAAACTAAAAAGATTATCGGTTGGGCTTATGGTCAAAGACAAAAATTAGAGCAGGAATTGCCAAACTCAAATCAGCGCCGGATATTTATTACTAAGGGTCAATATAACAAATTAGAAAAATGAATATAATCATTACCAAAATTCGAAAAGAATTAAAACAAAACAGCGACCCGCACACCAAAGCTACGGGGCAGAATTTTTTTAAGGAAAAAGTTAAAGTATATGGAGTTAAAACGGCGCTGGTAACAAAAATTGCCAAAGCTTTTGACAAAGAAGTTTTGGCCATGGATAAAAAAGAAGTTTTCGCCTTGTGCGGGCAATTGTGGCAATCGGGTTATATGGAAGAATCTTTTGTTGCCTGCCATTTTTCTTATCTTCTCCGCAAAAATTTTGAGTCGGCGGATATCAAGGTATTTGAGCAATGGGTGAAAAACTATGTTTCCAATTGGGCGTCTTGCGACACTTTGTGCAATCACACAATTGGCAGTTTTGTAGAAATGTATCCCGAGTATTTGGAAAATTTGAAAAAATGGGCAAGATCAAAAAATCGCTGGGTAAAAAGAGCGTCAGCTGTAACCCTGATTATTCCGGCACGGCACGGAAAATTTTTAAAAGATATTTTTGAGATTGCCGATATTTTACTTTTGGATAAAGATGATCTGGTACAAAAAGGTTATGGCTGGATGCTTAAAGCGGGAAGCGAAGCACATCAAAAAGAAGTGTTTGAATATGTGATGAAAAATAAAGATAAAATGCCTCGCACGGCCTTGCGCTACGCGATTGAAAAAATGCCAAAAAATTTGAAGGTTAAAGCCATGGCAAAATAGGTGGCGCGCCAGTTTTCAACTGGAACGCCTGTCCGCCTCTGGAGGAAAATTCGGAAGCGAAAAAGGAAAGGTTCAAAAACCCGCCCGCATTTTTACCCGCCTTTGGATGGCCTCTCCGAGACCTCGCTCCTAGCGGGCGGGAAGAAAACCGAACGGGGTGAGAAGCGAATATATGGAGCTTCGCAAGGTTGGAGTGCGACGGCGCGAGACGTGGTCACGAGATTTTTCAGCAGAAAAATACTTGTGGCATTCCATTCCCCCAGAAAAATAGTTTGCCCCGCCGAGTCCATTTTATTAGTTTTAATCATTTGGATTTTACTCGAAATAGTTTCGAACTTTGTCCAACAAACTCCGCAAAGCTTTTTGCTTCGCGAAAAGCTTTGCGGAGGCGAGCAAATGAACTACTTCATTTGCAAGTGAGATGAGAAAGACTTTTCGTTGTCCGACTTTGGTCGGACCGAAAAGTACCCGCCGCAGTATCGGCGAAAAATGTACTCATGTTCTCACATCCTCCGCAAAAGCTTGACACACCAATTTTTAAGTGTATTATTTCTACGAACGTTCAATTAAACAATATTGTTAACTAAAAAACTAACTAAATGAGTCAAAAAGGATTTTTAGACAAGAATGGCCAGCCGTTTTGTCCACCCATGGGTACTTATGTTGATGTCAAAACGACATCTTCGGTTACTGTCGGAAAAGAATCAAATTCTGGGAAATATTTTCGATTCGGACCAGAAAAAACAAAACATTCAAGTGCCAGAACGAGCAAAAAAAACAATCCTTTTTAAAACCCTTAGAACTAGCCGGACTGATTATCTGGCTTTTTATTCCCCCATTTTAATTTTAGTGATATACTGATGGCATGAAAAGTACCAAAGAAGTTAAAGTTAAACTCACATTTAAACAAACTATCAAAAGAAACATTTGGCGGCACTTATATCGGATTTTTCCTTGGCTCCAAAAACATTTCTTAAAATGGCATCTTATTTGGCACGAGAAAGGTCGTCAACCGTATCATCTTGGTTGGCTTGCTCCAGACAAGACACTGAAAGAACTTGAAAATCATCTTTACAGTGAATGGGGTTTTGGGAACCATTTCGTTGCATGGAAGGATAACGGTCAAGTTCTTTCTTGGCGTAAACTAGTTGATTTTGATAATCAATATCACATCCGAGTATTTAGCGATGGTGAATTAAGAGGTCATTATGAATATACACCAGAGAGTAAACCAGTAGAACATTTTATGGAAATTAATGAACAATCTCATCTAGAAGATTTTAAAAAATTTCTTGGTAGTTACGTTGTCGCAAAAAAACACAAAGTGCATTTAAGACCAGATGTAAATATTGCTCCCGAATCCGAAATTACGATAGATCAAGGAATTAAAGAAGGAAGAAAATAATAAAAAAATGAGTAAGGTCTTGCCTTACTCATTTTTTTATTAAACTTTAGATTCTGGGTAAACTATATCCCAAAGAGCGGAGGCAACATTACGAGGTTGACCAACAAGAGGATAGTGATGAAGGTCTATGAAGGGTGCCGAGTTGCATTCAATAACACCGCATTTTGGTTGGTCACGCCATGATATTGAGACATCATCCATAATAAAGTCAGCTCCGATAAGTGGGTCATCGAGAACCTCGGCTACTTTTTCTAGCATTATTTTATTATCAGGATGGACGATATCTGTCATGTCGGTAATTCCACCTCCTACTGCTCGACTTGTCTTCTGCCCGAGAGTTATCACTTCATCTTTTTTTGGAATTGTATTTTCTGTGCGATTCCAATGTGTTAATTCTTTTATAGCATTATCATCTAATTTTAATTGGTGAAATATTGGTCCAAGGCGGAGGGGATTTTTATTCTCAATATCAATAAGTTCTCGAACATTATGAACTCCATCTCCAATGACATAAGCAGGTTCACGCCTGAGTACTGCCACCAACTTTCCCCCAATAAGTGTTCCCCGAAAAACATATCCAGAAAGTTCTTCTTCTATCATGACTAAAGGAGAAAGTTGCTGTGCTTTTTTGAAGGCAATCAAAAATTCTGCATCATTAGTTATGTGAATTGTAGTATGACGACTTCGTGAGCCAAGATTTGGTTTTGTAATAACAGGTTTATCTAGTGAGTGGAAAATTCTCAATGCTTTTCTCTTGGAAAATGCTACTCCACCTCTGGCTACTTTTATCTCAGCTTTTTCAAAATGCTTTTTCATTTTACTTTTATTATCCATCCATTCTAACCCTTTAGGATTATATATTTTGGGTCGAGGAAGAACATCAAAAAATCTTTTATCTCCCTTGTATTCTGACGCAAAAATATCGTGACCGACACCGAATAATCGGAACTCACTCATCTTTATTCCTCTTTTTATAGCTTCTTCCCAAAGTACACGAGCTCTACCACTATCATCATCTTTCGGTTCATATGTTATTTTTCCTAATTTTAAAAATGCGAGAGCTTTTGTCAGATATGGACCAAACCAATCAAATGATGATTCCGGAATCATTTTGCTCATCCAATTTGTCCAAGGTCCTATTAGTATTCCTAGCAATATAGATATATAAGTAACACTATGATTTACCGGAGCTCCTCCGCAATCTGGACAATTTTTTTTAGGTTTTTGATTCATATATTAAATATAATATCATATTTATTTTTTATTATGAAAATAATTTTTTTTTCGATAAAAATATAAATGTGAGAATCTAGTGTGCTACTGCAAATCCGACGACACGCTTTGCTCCAGCTTTTTTGAGAATTTTTATTATTTCAGAAATTGTTCCACCTGTCGTGGTGACATCGTCTATCACAATTATAGTTCTACCTTTTACGGTATCTTCATTTTTTATTTCAAATATTCCTCGGATATTTTCTAACCTTCTCCTTCTGTTGGTAATTTTAGCTTGAGGAATTGTTTCTATTTTTTTAATAACAACTCTATCTTTTAATTCAAAAACCCCATTTTCTGCCTGACTGCAGAATCCTCTTGCGACAGCAAGAGCTTGGTTGTATCCTCGTATTTTTGTTTTTTTATTTGAAATTGGAACAGGAATTACAAATATAGACCTACCAGATACATAAGTCTTTATATCTGAGATGTCTTCTCTTAGGAATTCATATAATAATTGTCCAAGTTTTTCTCCAAGATAACGTTTGTGGTGATATTTTAATTCCCAAATAGCTTTTTTAATCAGTGGGTCTCGATAATCGAACACTGCTAAAATGTTTTTACTTGTTTCTCTCTCGGTTATTTGTATTTTTTGTATACAATCATTGCATAATATTTCACTTTTTATCTTACAACCGAGACACAATGTGGGGAATAGTATATCAAGTAGAGAATTCTTGATTTTATTGACACTTAGACCGAGATTCATTTTCTTATTTTACTATATATATGATATAATTAATAATGTTTAGTATGGATAATTCATTCAAAAAAATAATTTCTGAAGGGCTAGCCAATCTATCAAATATTTTTAAATCTAATAAATTGAGTGATGATGCACTCGGTATTGATATAGGCTCTTCATCGATAAAAGTTGTACAGTTGAAGAAGAAAAATGGCAAAGCCATACTTGAAACATATGGAGTTCTTTCTCTTGGTCCATATAGCAATGCAGAAGTAGGCGCAATAACAAATTTAAAGACCGAAGATATTTCACGTGCGCTTGTCGATTTGATGAAAGAATCAAATGTAACTACAAAAACTGCAGTCATATCCATCCCATCATTATCAAGTCTAATTTTCACGATTTCACTCCCTGGCAAAATTGACGAAAACCAATTATCGAAAGTTATCCCAATAGAAGCTCGTAAATATATTCCAGTTCCGATTTCAGAAGTTTCGCTTGATTGGTTTATAATTCCAGGAGAAGAAGAGACATCTGAGAGTGGCGTAGCTTCCAAAAATGTTGTTCAACCAAAAATAGAAGTTCTGGTCGTGGCAATTCACAATGATACTTTATCTCAATATCAAGAGATATTAAAAAAGACAGATTTACAATCAGATTCTTTTGAAATAGAAATTTTTAGTAATATTCGTTCATCACTTAATCATGAACTAGCCCCTGTGATGATAATTGATTTTGGAGCTTCAAAAACCAAAGTTTCTATTGTTGAAGCCGGTATTGTCCGAGTGTTCCATGTTGTTAATCGTGGGTCACAAGATATTACTAGGAATATATCGCAATCTCTCAGTATTACATTTGAAGAGGCAGAGAAATTAAAGAGGGCAGTCGGTCTTGATCCTAAAATTGATGAAAGGGTAGAAAAAATAGCTCGCTTATCTGTCAATTATATCCTTACAGACATAAATGGTATTGTGTTTGCATATGAGAAGAAGTATAATAAAAACATCAGTAAGATTTTTATTGTTGGAGGAGGTTCTCTTTTAAGCGGATTGTTAGATGTTACAAAGAAAAATTTCCAAGCAGAAGTCGTTTACAGTGATCCCTTTTCTAAAATAGAAGCACCTGCTTTCCTTGAACCAGTTTTAAGGGCTAGTGGTCCGGAATTTGCGGTAGCCATCGGGCTAGCACTCCGTCAATTGTCATAATATATAATTATGGAAAACTCATTTCAAACATCATTTATTCCTAAAAAGCCAATAGTCTCTGATTCATTAAACAGAGAGCCAAGAAGTCTCTTTTTGTGGATTGCTACTTTTTTACTAATAATTTCTATTGCAGCATCAGTCCTATTGTTTGTATATAGAATTTATTTAACAAAACAAAAGGAATCTTCTTCAGCGTCTCTACTGCTTACTCGTGATAGTTTTGAAAAAGATACAATAGACGAGCTTGAATTGTTTGACCGAAGGACAGAATCAGCAAAACAGATACTAAGTAATCACATTGTTTTGTCTCCAGTGTTTGCTTTATTGGGAGAAATTACAATTCCTTCAGTCCAATATACAGATTTTACACAACAGACTAGTAAAGAAGAATTTCTTGTAAATATGAAAGGGGTAGCTCGTGATTACAGATCTATCGCTCTCCAAGCGGATATGTTTAATAGTGCAAGAGGGCGTTCTTTTGGCGATGTCTTGTTCTCTGACTTAACAAAAGACAAAAATAATAATATTAATTTTAATCTCAAATTTAGTATTTCACCAGACCTTCTTTCATACGAAAAAAATATTTTATTAGACCAAGGTAGTGCAAGTAATTCTGATATCTCACCTAGTCCATTATTAGAAGGGTTAGGAGACGAAACACAATAATTTTATGAAACTAATTTTTTCAATCTCATTTATAATAATAGCCATTGGCTTATTTTTTGCTGTTATTGACCCTATTTATGGGGAAGTTAATCAACTTCGTACTGATGTGTCCACTTATAATACAGCACTAAATAATTCGACTGAATTGCAAAAAACTAGAGATTCTCTAATAAATGTATACAAGGGTGTAAAAAGAGAGGATATAGACCGTTTGACTCATTTTTTACCAAGTACTATCAACAATATTGAGTTAATTCTTGAAATTGAGAAGATAGCCAATTTACATGGTATGCCCATTGGAGATATAAAATTTGAAACAAAAAGTTTGGAAAATAAAGTTACGACAAGCGTAGATAATGTTGTCGTAGCAGAAAGTGATCCAGCTGATTATCTTCCTTATGGTATTTTTCCTATGGAGTTTACTATTGAAGGAAAGTACGAAACTTTTGTAGCGTTTTTGAAAGACCTGGAATACAATCTTCGTTTGGTTGATATAAAGTCTATTTCCTTTGATGTTCCACCTTCAGTTGTTTCCGCAGATGGAAATGTAACAAACAACTCGAACGTCTATACTTATACATTAAAAGTCGATACATACTGGCTTAAATAATATGAAAATAATATATAAAAAATTTTTAATAGTATCCACAATAGCTATATTTATAGGTGGCGTATATTTATATTTTTCTGGAAATTTAAATTCTGAAACAATAATACCAGTAGCTCTTGGTAGCTCACTATCTAGTTCAACCGGAACAGTTACAACATCAGAAACATCATCTTCTGTTGGGGATAAAATATCTTCTGATATTTCATTTCTTACAACCTTAGTATCTCTCAAAAAAATTCAGATAGACACCTCGTTATTTACAAATGAATCTTTTAAATTACTTAAAAATAATGTCGTGAAAATAGAACCAGTTACAGCAGGAAGAGTGAATCCTTTTGCTCCAATATCGGCCACTAAGCCCAATACTGTCGTTACAACTCCAAGTGTTGTTACCGACCAACCAACTCAAATTACTGATAAGACGGCTATACTAAATGGAACAGTAAATACAACAAGCGGAGTTACTGATACTTATTTTGAATATGGTAAGACTGCAACTCTTGGCTCAATTACACTGACAGTCGAGCAATCACTCGTCGGTACGTTTATTAAAAATGTCTCAGGATTAACTCCTAAGACGAACTATTTCTTTAAAGCATGTGCAAAAATAAATAATGTTGCACTTTGTGGAGAGGTAGTTTCATTTACTACAAATTAAAAAAGATGATACTCATAGATGAGCTTATAAAACGTGGTGTTCTCAAGGGAGATCAAGCTCTTAGTGTGATAAAAGTTGCTGATGAAAAATATAATGGCAAAATAGACGAAGCATTACTTGACCTCAATATTGATGAAAATAAAATCCTAGAGGTAAAAGGAGATATTTTTGGTATTCCAATTAAAGATGTTAATCCCAAAGATGTGCCTTCCTCGGTTCTCAAGTTGATTCCGATTGAAGCAGCTAGAATATATCAATTTGTCCCTATTCGTCTGACAGATAATTTTTTAGAGGTTGGGATAATAGACCCAGATAATGTTCAAGCCCTTGATGCTCTGACTTTTATTACAGCGAAATTAAATAAACCATTTAAATTATTTTTAATTGCAACTTCTGTTTATAAAAAATTAATAAGTACATATGAAGGGGATAGTAATATTGAAGTTGACCAAGCGTTAAATGAGCTTGATTCGGAAATTGCAGGAGCTAGTGGTGATGGAGGAGTTGTAATTGAAACCAATACCAAAACTTCAGACAGCCTTAAACCAGGGGAAGAAGAAAAAATTGTTGTTGATGCTCCTATTATAAAGATTGTGGCGGTAATACTCCGAAGTGCTATTGAGGGACTCGCTTCTGATATTCATATAGAAAATACAGGAGAAAAAGTAAAGGTACGTTTTCGTGTGGATGGTATTCTTCATACATCTCTTATATTGCCGATAAATGTTTTTAATGGAGTTGTAGCTCGTATAAAAATTCTTTCAAAACTTAGACTTGATGAAAAACGTAAACCACAAGATGGCGGTTTTTCTGCCAAGATTGATGGTCGCAAGATAGATTTTCGTGTTTCAACACTTCCAACATACTATGGAGAAAAGATTGTGATGAGAATACTTGATTCACAAAAAGGGGTTCACGCTCTAGATGATCTCGGTTTGTCTGAAGAAAATTTAATTCTTGTTCGAGAAGCGATTGCACGCCCATATGGTCTTATACTTCTGACTGGTCCGACTGGTTCTGGTAAGACCACGTCTTTGTATTCAATGTTGAGTGAGCTTAGTAAAGAAGACAAAAACATTGTTTCCTTAGAAGACCCGATTGAGTATAAAATTGACGGAGTTAATCAATCTCAAGTTATGCCAGAAATTGGTTATACTTTTGCTTCAGGGTTACGCTCAATCTTGCGTCAAGACCCAAATATTATACTTGTTGGAGAGATACGTGATAAAGAGACAGCAGAGCTTGCAATTCAGGCAGCTCTTACTGGACACTTAGTCCTTTCAACACTCCACACCAATAATTCTGTCGGTGCAGTGCCACGTCTTATTGATATGGGGATAGACCCTTATCTGATAGCTCCTACTTTGATTCTTTGTATTGCTCAACGCTTGGCTCGTAGAATAAGTCAAAATTCTAAACACGAGATTCCTATTGATGAGGCAACCAAACTCATGATTACTAAACAATTTAAAGATTTGCCATCAGAGTTTAAGTCTAGATTAAACATAAGGGATACTATCTTCGAAGCCGTACCCTCTCCTGAGAGTTCTTCAGGACTATCTGGGCGTATCGCTTTGTTTGAAATGTTTAAAATAGACAAAGAGATGCAAAATATAATCCTTAGAAATCCAACAGAACAAGATATATATAATCTCGCTCGTTCTCGTGGGATGCTTACTCTTCGAGAAGACGCAATAGTCAAAAGTCTAAAAGGTGATATTCCATTGCAAGAGATTTACAATTTTTAAATTAACTCCTACACCTATATTTTTATCGTAGGCAAAAGCCTACGCTCGAAACCATAAAAATATAGGTGTGGGGGTAAAACCACATACTTCATTTGCTTATGCTCCTCGTTTACTGTTATAATATAAAAATATGGAAACAGATTTTAAAAAGATTCTAATAGTAGATGATGATAGTTTCCTGCTAGATATGTATGCACTAAAATTTGGCAAATCTAACTTTAGTGTCTCAACTGCACTTGGTCCAGAATCTGCACTTGAAAAGTTACGCAATGGACTTTCTCCTGAAGTAATTCTCCTAGACATCATGATGCCAGTAATGGATGGATTTGAACTTTTAGCAAAAATAAGAGAGGAAAATATATCTCCAAAATCCGTTGTTATATTCCTTTCAAATAGAGGTCAATCATCAGACGTAACTCAAGCAGAGGCTCTTGGGGCAGCTGGCTACATAGTCAAAGCTTCTTGTACTCCGAGTGAAGTTATAGAAAAAGTGCTTAATATAATTAATAAAGAAAAGAAAGAATAATATGGATCCCGTTAGAAGCCGCGATTGCAATTTAAAATATAAACAAAAATATGAAATCAAATTATAAGAGAATTAATAACTTAACAAGTCAGAAACGCGAGTTGATCGCGATCTGCTTCTAAACGGGATGGATTATAAAAATTTTTTACATGAATTGCTTGAAAATCTAATAAACGAAGATGGTTCCGACTTGCATATGGGAGTAGGACGTAAGCCTGCCATAAGAATAAATGGACAACTTGTTTTTCTTGTAAATTACAATGTTATGACGGAAGCTGATATTGTTGGAGTTCTGGAAGTACTTGTTGGGACTATAAGAGTTAAGAAATTTATTGAGACTAAAAATATAGATTTTTCAAGTAATACAAATGATGGTAAGGTTCAGCTTCGTGGTAATGCTTTTTTCCAGCGTGGAATGATTTCTATCGCTATACGTTTAGTTCCTAAAGCAAAGACATTTGAAGATTTAAATTTACCTCTAATCCTTAAAGATTTTACGAGAAAGAAACAAGGATTCTTTTTAGTTGTCGGACCTGTTGGACAGGGTAAGTCTACGACACTATCTACTATGGTCAATCTGATAAATAGCGAGACGGCTACTCATATCATGACGATAGAAGACCCAATAGAATTTATTTATCAACCAGACAAATCAATTATTGACCAGCGAGAAATCGGAGTAGATACAGAGGATTTCTTGGGAGCTCTCAAATCAACTTTTCGCGAAGATGCAAATGTTATTCTTATTGGAGAAATGCGCGACAGCGATACGATAGCAGCAGCAGTCACAGCCGCAGAGACAGGACACTTAGTACTTTCAACACTTCACACAAACAATGCTTCTCAAACCATTGACCGTATTATTGATTCATTTGCTCCAGAACAACAAGGTCAGATTCGTCTACAATTAGCATCTTCGCTACTTGGTATATTTTCACAAAGATTGATTCCACGACTTGCAGGGGGGCGAATCCCTGCATATGAACTTCTAATAAACAACAAAGCTATTGCTAACCTTATTCGTGAAAAACGAACTCATGAGATTGATACTGTGCTCGAGACTTCTTCACATGAGGGTATGATGGATATGAATAGATGTCTGATAGACCTTGTTCAAAAAGGTGAAATAAGTTTAGAAAGTGCTTACGAATATGCTATTAATCCTAAGGCCTTAGAGCAAATGTTTTAATTTATGTTATTCAACTATGAAGCAATTACAAATACTGGTGAGAAGAAGACTGGTTCTGTTGATGCAAAATCCAAGGATTTAGCTATAACTGCGATTCAAAACCGAGGTTACATAGTATCTTCTATCAAGGAAAATAATGCTCAAAAAAAGAAATTGAACATTTCTTTTTTTGGAAGGAAGAGTATACCAATGAAAGACATCGTGATTATGTCACGACAGATGTCAACTTTGTTTGAATCACAAGTTGCAGCTCTGAAGGCTTTCAATCTACTTGCTGAAAATACTCAGAATGAAAATTTGGCTAGAATTTTGGATGAAGTAGCAGAAGATATTAAAGGAGGAGTTTATATTTCTCAAGCTTTAGCAAAACACAAAGAAGCCTTCTCTGATTTTTATGTGAACATGGTTAAATCTGGAGAAGAATCTGGTAAATTAACACAATCTTTTTCTTATCTAGCGGATTATCTTGACCGCCAATATCAACTTACTTCTAAAACCAAAAATGCTCTCATCTACCCAGGATTTGTCATTGGTGTCTTTATCATTGTGATGACAATGATGTTCACCTTTATAATTCCTAAGCTTGCTATTATTATCAAGGAATCAGGAATGGCAATACCATTCTTTACAAAAATAATAATGTCAGTTAGTGACTTGTTTGTTAAATATGGAATCTTTTTGCTGATTGTAATAATAGTCTTGATTATGTATATAATCCACTTTTCAAGAAGCGCTTCCGGTAAAATGTATTTTGATAGGCTAAAAATTACATTTCCAATTTTTCGCAATATATATACCAAGCTTTATCTCTCTAGAATTTCTGACAATATGGACACCATGCTTTCCTCAAGTATTCCTATTGTTCGAGCCATAGAGTTGACTAGTGCTGTGGTAGAAAACCGTATATTTGAAAACATTTTAAAAGATATTGCAGAATCAGTTAAAGGTGGAAGTTCTCTTTCTGATGCGTTTTCTAAACACCAAGAAATTCCTTCCATAATGGCTGGAATGATTCGAGTTGGTGAAGAAACTGGGTCATTAGGAAATATTTTAAAGACTCTTGGACGTTTTTATAATCGAGAAGTGAATGAAGCGGTTGATACGATGGTTAGTTTGATTGAACCTGTCATGATAATTATGCTAGGTCTCGGTGTTGGAGTTCTCCTTTCATCAATCTTGATGCCTATTTACAATATTGCCGGTGGGGTAAGTTAAAAGATATCCACAGATAGCAATCTATTCCTGTTTGCAATAAGTTTTTATGATATAATATACGCAGATTATTATTAAATAAGGTCGTGTCTTTTTATAAAAGACAAAATTATTAAAGTTTCCGCTAAAAGCGGACCCGCTCAAAGCGGAAAAATATTATGCAAAAAAATAAAGGTTTTACATTAATCGAACTCTTGGTTGTTATCGCAATCATTGGTATTTTGTCGTCAGTCGTTTTAGCATCTCTCAATACTGCTCGTGCAAAAGGTGCAGATGCAGCTGTAAAGTCAGGTATGGCAAATTCTCGTGCGCAGGCGGAGCTGTTCTATGATGGTACAGTTGGTGCTGGTACTTATACGGCAGTATGTACTGGCACTGGAGGTATTAACGCTATTTTATTGGGTGCGATAGCATCAAGTGCTGATACTACACCTACTACAATTGCTAATGATGCAATAACAACAGCCACAGAAGGAACATGTAATGATACTGCGACTGCTTCTCCTTCTGCTTGGGCAGCAGAAATTCCACTTAAGGGAGGTGGCTATTACTGTGTTGACTCAACGGGTGCATCACAATCAAATACGACGGTTCAACTTAGTGGTACAGGAATTACTAGTTGTTAAGCTTAGAGTATTCAATAAAAAACACCCCATATGGGGTGTTTTTTATTGATTATAATTATTCATTGCTTCTTCAAATTAAATATACTATTATGAATATAAATTTATATTATTAATGTGTATTTAATTATATTTCTATTTTTATGAAAAGAATGATTTTTAGTCTATTTGTTTTTGTCTCAATATTAGGATTTTATCATTTAGTAAGTGCTGATGTAATTTATTCTCAACCTTATATTGGTCAAAGTATAATTCCTAGAACTTACTTTGTAGGTGGTGTATCAGGTATTAATCAACAGACAGATGATTATATTTTTAATACTTTTACAATACCTGAAAATTTTACTTCTATTCGTATTAAAAGATTATCCGGTCGCCCTTGTGCATATATTACAAACTTATCAATAAGAGGGAGTATAAATACTGTTGTTTTTGATGACTCAATATCTACAAGCGAAGATTATTGCGATTATGAAGTTTCCGAAAGCTCCGCTGGACTTGCGGGTGTGTATAAAGATATCACTTTTATGTATGGTTCAGAATATCCTGATAGTACAAACCCTGTCGATACTTATTTAGATGGAAGTAGTTATAACGATGGTGGTTCAATTAGAATTGATAATTATAATCCACCAAATACAACTTATACTTTATTTGATGGTGGTTGGGCGTTTATTATTTATAATGTTAATTTAGACATTAATCCAAATTATCCTAATGTTTCTAATGAATTTTTAGCTTCTCCTTCTTCTGCCTCTTGTACTGACGGAATCAAAAATCAAGATGAAACTGAAATAGATTCTGGAGGAGTTTGTGCTAGTTATGAATATTCATCTAGAATCACCACTGGATCTACTTTTAGTAATGGCACAACTAATGTTATAGCTATGAATGGTAATGCTCCTGTTGGTATTGATAGTATTTGTTTCTCCCTAGATAAAGATGAATATTCTTCGACCAATGTTGGTTGGAATATAGGTGTTGAAAATGGATGGACTTATATGGGCAAAGACATTGGACAATGGTTTTGGGAATTAAATAATTCATCTGAATGGTCTACTTCTCACCCGATTTTTGGTGTTAATATGGGAGCTGTTGCTGAAGATTATGGGTCAAATGCTCATTTTTCCTCTGACTATGCAGTTGGTCAAATTCGTGGAAATCAATCATATCCTTATGTCGGTTATATTAATTTTTTTGATAATTATGATTGTACTGGTAAGGTTTTTGGTTATGTTACTTATACTGTTAAAGGCTTACATGATTTCGTCTTAGGTACTACTATCACTAAAGATGTACCAGAACCAGTTATTGGTTGTATGGATAGTAATGCAAATAATTATAATTCTGAAGCAACTGAAGATACTGTTCCCTCTTCTTGTCTTGATAATGGTAATAGAGTAGGAAATGTTTCTCAATTAATATCAGATACATTATCACAACAAATTTATAATTCTACAGGGATGTATCAATCTTTAGGAAATGGAATTAATGGAATATTAACTGAAATTGATTTATATGTTTTGACAACTTATCCTGTATATTATGGTAATTTTATTGGTGCTGATATTTATGAAAGTGATGATAATGTTTTAAATGTAAATGAGGATGATATTATCTGGGAACAAACAGCAGACAATAAAGTAACTGTTAATAATTTTAATGGCAAAGTTGTTTTAAATAATCCTAATGATATAGATAATTTAACTTATAGTTTTAAAGAAAATAAATTTTATTTTCTTTACTTAATTAATGGAACTTCTGATGGGGGAGGTCTTTATAATGGAATATATTTTTATGGAAATACTGATGAAGATAGTTTTGTTTCGGGACATTTTTATAATGATAATCATATAAAGGATTTGCAATTTAATTTGTTGGGATTATCTTTTGGTGATATTGAAGAAGCTACTTGTTCCGACGGAATTAGAAATCAAGATGAAACAGATATAGATATTGGTGGTGTTTGTCAGAAGCTCACTCATAATCCTGTTTTGATAATTCCTGGAGTTTTAGGGACAGAAATTAGTAAGCCAGATAATATTTTTGAAAAATTATGGCTTAATGTTGTGCGTAATATTGCAGATATTGGAGATCAATTCATGGATCCATTACAGTTTAATGCTGATTTAACCCCTTCAGATGCAAGTTTAAGAATAGATGATGTTATTGGAAAGATAAATTTTAATTTAGGTATTTTAGGGGATAGAACCTTTGATTATTCACATGGTCTTATTGAAGAATTTCAATATCAAGGATATGTAGAAGACATAGATATTTTTCTTTTTCCATATGATTGGCGTTACGGTGTAAGTGAAAGTAATATTGATAAATTAAAACAAAAAATAGAAGAAATTAGAGTTCAAACTGGAAGTGATAAGGTTGATGTTATTGCGCATAGCACAGGAGGGCTACTAATAAAGAAATATGTAATGGATAATCAAGAGGATAATCATGTTGGTAAAGCCATTTTTGTTGGTGTACCAAATACTGGGGCACCTCAAGCTGTAAAGACATTACTACAAGGAAGTAATTTTAATGTTCCATTGTTAGCAGATGAAGAAATGAAGAAAATTGCTAAAAATATGCCGGTAATCTATGATCTTTCCCCAAGCGAGGAGTATTATAATAGTAAAGGTAGCTATATTAAAATTCTCGATCAATATGGCTCCTTAGCTAAAGTTAAAGACTTAAATTTTAATGAGGCAAACTCCTTTTTGATTGACGACCATGATTTTAATAGTCAGGCATTATCAAATGCTCACAATCTGCATACAGCAGACTTTGATAATTTTGATATGCGGAATAGTATTACCAGCCTTTATAGTATTAATGGTTGTAAGGCTGGTACCACAAGGGGAATTATAGAAAGTAGATCTAAAGATGCTTTTGGTAATATCTCTTTGAGTTATGACCTACTAAGACCAACAACAGGTGATGGGACAGTTCCATTGGAGAGTTCTACCAACTTAATCATTGATCAAAGTAATAAATATTATAGCTTAATAAATGATCATTCAAAGATGCTAAGTGCAGATGGTACCAGACAGGAAATTGTTAATTTAATTTCTGGGAGCACACTTTCTACAAAAGACACTTCTGGTAATGATTTGATAACTCAGGATGATTCAAATTGTGAATTAGATGGTGATTTTT
>Ga0247841_10002419_pt1 | contig 37288 bp, 27 predicted proteins | sample LaCruzMarch2015__2_FD_192410 | JGI IMG/M metagenome (GOLD analysis project Ga0247841, IMG submission 192410) | Freshwater microbial communities from meromictic Lake La Cruz, Castile-La Mancha, Spain - LaCruzMarch2015_18m | ecosystem: Environmental > Aquatic > Freshwater > Lake | place: Spain... | reverse complement strand
TGGCATACCTCCTCTGGGCCAATAGGCCCGGTTAAATGGTTATAGTCAACCATTATGGTATGCCATTTTTATTTACATTTCAAAGAGCTTTTGTGAGGAAAGTGTACAAAATATTTTACATTATCTTAATCTCGCGACAGATTGTGCTGGGATATCGGCCTAACGTATGCGCAATATCGCGCTCGTTGCGCCCTTGGGCTAGCCCAAGGCTAATTCTCTTCACGTTCATTAACAGTTAATCTGTGATACTGGGACATGTGCAACTCCTTTCTTCTGATATATTATATCAGAGTCAAGTGTTGCACTAACAAATTGAGCCCACTCCGTCCCTTAAATACTTCTTTCTGCATCTAATGATTTTCTAAGTTCTTCTGTTTCTTCAGTATCTATCGTAAGGGCTAAAATGTCGTCTAAATTTGCAGGTAGACTCGTCAGAGCCTTAACTGACTTAATAAACCATATGTGCGAGAAATCTACGACTTTGACAGTATTCTCTTCTTCCAACTGCCTTAATAAACTAATCTCTGTAAAAACCGGCGGCCAGTCATCTGAAAATATGAATTTCAACATCCCAATAAAACCCTCAGCATGTAACGTGTCTTTAAGCGCGTCTATTCTGCTGTCAAAAGCAGGGTATCTTGTTAGTTCGCCTGGTTCTTTAAAACCATTGAGTATTCTAAGAGCAATCGCCATTTCATGAAGATTTGCTTTATCAAATCGCTGCGCATGCCGCACCAATACCTTAAGGTCATCTTCTCCAATAATACCCCTTAATTTTTCTACTAATTCTTCAAATGATAAATCAAAAGGCGGCTTATCTAAAACTCCCCCCTTATTCTTTTCATATTCGGATATCTTTTCTCTAACACTATGCACAAATTCATCTATACGCTTATCCTTTTTATGCTGATACCTTATGACCTGAATATGAATAAACAGGCATATTAACCCTGCAATAATACCTGCGTCTATCTCGGGATTTGTAATCAACAACTCACCTATATCCCTGCCTAACTCCTGCCCATTTTTGGTGTAATTAGAAACCTCTTTATAAGGAACTTGTATGCCTGTAGATTCTATTATTTTAGACAGGGCATTGTTAAATTTGACCAAAGCCTTTGTTTCGGATGAAAAATATGCAGCAGTATGCTGGCTTTTTAAAACAAGGGCTATATCTGATAGGCAGGAAATATACCTATCTGCATCCTTTAAATTGACAACAACAGGTTTATCATTAAATTTAATCTTATAATTTTCACTAAACTCTTTAATCTGATTAGGCAAGATTTCTTTATCTATCCATCTCCCGAAAATATCTATTTTACTAAGAAGTTCATTATAAAACTCTTCATCTTCATATACATTTAAATTAAATAGTAAATTTACCAGAAGTTCGGCACAGAGCTCCTGATGCACCCTTTGTGCTGTTTTAAAAAATTCATTAACCGTATTTTTATATTCATTCCATAGCCCCGGAGTTTCCTTTGGCGAGATTAGACCTGTTTCTAAAACAATGCCGTTCATTACGCCTTTTAAAGGTATATTTTGCCGAAGAATGGCAAGGCTTTTGTTTTCCCCTTTTATTATATCAATTTCTCCCAACTTCGATACCTCAACTTTGCCTGCTACATAATGGAGCCCTGTCGTGATATCAAGCTCCACGTTCATACCTCCTACAAAACCCGGCTGTTCATCCGAAGAACCGTAAAAATGCATTTGCGCTATATTAAATGTCTCCTCTCTGGTTATGAGACCAAGATGCCTAAAACTATCACTAAAAATGAAATCTTTATACGTTTCAATGTTCAATGGTTCTCCATCTTTAAAAATAGATACACGTCCTTTATTTTCAGTTATAGAATAAGTAGAACCAAATTCATCTATATAAAAATACGCTATATAATCCACGCTTTCTTTTAAGATCCGATCTTCATTATGATAGAGCATCTCTTTTCCACCCTCATTTAATATATAATAAGAATGAAGCCGATCTTTAGAAATGCGTAAATTTCTTATGGCATCTCCTGAAGGGCTTATACGTCTCTCATTATGATAAAGTATCTTCTGTCCTGCCTGTTCGACTATATAATAACAATGCTTGCCATCATTGGAAACTATCAAATCTATAATATCATCTCCAAAAGGGCTGATAGGAGAGCCATTTTTATATACAGCGACACCTTTTTTATTTTCCCGGCCTACATATATAATAATTTCACCTTTTTCACAAATCTCTGGAACTCTGCTCAAGTTTTCATCTTTGGTTATTTTCTGCTCACCTTTATATAGACAATATGCGCCATTTATTTTAGCCGCATATATAGGCTCATTAGAATTACTACTATAGAGATATATTTCCGTATAATCAGGAACCAATATTTTTTGGACTTTAGCCCCATCATAAACAAAAATACTGTCAGAAGATGTAGTATAAAATATTTTTTTTCTATCTCCACTCACATCCCAATCTTCAGGACCATCTTCATTATATTCACATATCAATTGTCCATCTACCCACAAAGACCTCTTTTTATCATTTTCGTTTTTCGAAACAGTATAAACCATACTACCGTTATCTAAAATCTCCCAGAAAGCTCTATCAGTACTATAAATATTATATTGTAAGATTTCCGATGACCTGTTTTTTATATTATATTTAACCAAATTGCTTAGATCTTCAGTTTGACCAACTTCACAAAAAATAACTCCTTTCTTAAAGTCGCTCGTATAACTTTGAATTCCATGAATCGGACCTATTATTATATCTTTATTGTGCCCAAAATAAGAAACTTCTTGATCTGATTTATTGCTCTTAACATTATATCGATATAATATATCAGAACCATCATCTGAAACGCCAACTATTGAAGTCCATGTTATAAACTCGCCATTACCGCAGTTTAATCTTATTATCTCCTCGCCATTTTTAAAAATTGTCCACCTGCCATTAGGATCCTTTATGCTATACACTATGCCTGTTTTATTACCATCCTCATTACCGTAAACTTCAATCTCAAACCTTTGTCTTTGATAATCTCGATTTAGTTCATAAGTAAAATATTTATCTTGATACAGAATTGTTATAAAATCTTTATCATGGTATTGTAAAATATAATAATTATAGCCATCCTCTTTATCATGTGATACGCTTAATAAATTTCTTCCTTCATAGACAAATTTTATATTTAAAATACCGTTTTTCACAAACAAGAGTTCATTGTTATCATTTTCACCTTCACTCGGAATCATAGGTATATGGGTTTTAAAATCAAGCTGTAGGTACCCATCTTTTGTCAAAAAAGGTGTGATGGATTTCATCATTTCTGAATCATATAAAATTTGCGGCTTATTAGGCTGTCCAGCTATCCACGATATTTTTCCTTGTAAATAGTCATTATATTTTTGTAATTCCACCTCTCTATATGTTCCGTCCCCCAAACCAATCAATCCTTCCCACAAAGACAAGAGAAACTGCATCTCTGAAAAAGTTGTCTTATTATCGTTTAATCTCCGGTTGATTGTCCCGAGCATATTCTCTGCAGAAACTTTAAAATCTTCCGGATTATTTCTTTTCATATCCTCTAATCTTTTCATTATACTCCAAGCTTCTTGGGTTAAAGCCATATTCCCTGATGATTCTTTTCTAATGTTTTCTAATATGGCAGGATAATCTTTAACAAAAGATTCTGCATTGGCCTGTAATAAAGCCTCTTTTTTTGAATGTAATATTTTCTCAAGAGCTGCTTTATATTTTTCTTCTATGCCTGACTCTGCTGGATTTACAATATCACCTGGCTCTTGCGGTTCATATGGAGTAAAATCTTTCCTTATCCATTGCTGTTTCTGCCTATCATAGTAGAAAAGCCACCCGTGGCCCTCCCTTTTTTCAAGTGTCAAAAGATCATCTATATCATCCGCGTATCCTTCGTTCAAAAATCCTGATGCCATAACAATAGGCACGCCACTCATATTTAATAATACCCCGCAATAAAAATTAGCTGTATCACAATCTACCTTTCGTATCTGGTCTATTTTATAAAATATTTGCCCAGGCACATGATTCATTTCTTCATTAACCCTTTTACATTCTTCCGGATCCTTGGGGTAAGTCAAGCTTCTACGGCTGAATTGTTCAAGGTAAGATACCTTCTCGGTATCTGGAAGGCTTTCCATTTCTGCAAGCACTAATTGTATATCTTCCTGTAATCTGTTTTTATCTACACTGCCTTTTATAAAAGTGTTACTCTGGTCTAAAAAATCATTCATAGAAGTATTCTCCCTGCCATAGCCAAAACGAATCTCTATTTCTTCGCCTTCCTTTAAATCAGGCACATAAATATAAAATGCGCCCCCATTCTGATCTCTATATATCTGATATGAGTATGGCTTAGAAAGATAAACCTCATCTACACTTGGCGCATAACCTACAAAACAAGGCAGACTCGCTAATCTGGTATCCATAGTCCCTGCAATCATATTTACTACTAATGGCCTGCCGTTATATTTGCTTAAACTATCTTCATGTATTTTCCCGCCGGTTGCTACATTCACACTCTCATATATCTTGTCAAGAACATATCCTGTCTGTGAATGTTCTAAATCCCAATAGATTTTACTGCCTTTTGGAGGAAGAGGGTCCACAGATATCATATCTTCTGTTACTGATTTTTGAAAATCAGGATATTCAATGGTTTTCCTTGAAGTTTTCCTCTTTGCTACCTCTTTTTTAAATTCCTCTGCCTTTTCTCTTCTTTTTGCTTGTAGTTCTTCCAACATAGCCTTATCAGCTAAAAGCTTTTCTTTCAGCTTTAACATTTCCTCTGTATTGTCTTCTCCTAAAACTGCTAATAAATTATCTGTTAAGTTCAAAAGTTCATCACTGCCAACTCCACCTGACAATATCTCACTAATATTTTCCAGGTTTTGTATTTCAGATTCTCTCTCCTTTAAGCTTTTTAACGAGACTGCATCCGAACCAATTACTGCCTTGTCCGCAAGAGCATCCCCATCCAAATTCTCCAAAACATCTTCCAGATCTCCTGAAATTTCACTGTTATGATATTGTGGATGAGGAGCAGAAACTGGATGCGAGTCATCCTCTTGAAAGTGATTGTATAACTGAATCCCGCCATAAACAGCAGCTCCCAGCGCAATGACACTCCCAGCTACTGCTAATGGTTTTTTGTGCCTGATAAACCATCCAAGCATTGTTTTAGAATGTTCGTTTTCTTCCTTTACGGGCTCTTCTAACTCCTCTTCTGCTATCTGCCCGCCAAGCATATATTCTACATATTCAGCATCTATACTATCATTCTCGTCTAAATCTTTAAGCTGGCTTGCTTCAGAAACACTCAATAGATCCTCATCTATAAGCAAAGCCAACAGCCTATTCTTAACAGTATATTCTGTCTCTTCATCCCATGAACCTTCTCTTTCCAAGTATTCTTTTGTTTCTTTCAGCTTAGCTCTATACCAAAATTCTGCATAAAGATTATCTATATTCAGCCTAACTAAAGGTTCTCTTGATAAAATATGTATATCTTCTAAAGATGCCGCATACCCTTTTACAGCATCTATAAATTGTTTTTTAGTATAGCCATATCTTTGATAATCACTTACCAACCCTTTAACATAAGCATAGGCATCCCATCCGGCCCGATACATCTTTTCTAATTGCAGAGTAACAAATCCTTCGTGCTTCCCGCAGCTCTCTTTAAAATCTTTCCATAGAACATCTGCAGTATCAGCAAAAATTTTCTCATCCATATCTCCTTTTAAAACATCATCTGCAAATTCCAAACAATAATTGCAAAATGCATTCTTTTTATGCATCACTTCGAGCAAACTGCCTAATGCATCTTCTGCAAAAAGAAACCTGCCTTTTTCTGAGGTATCAGGAACAGCACCTATAGCATTGAATGCTTTACTAATAGGACTATCTCTATCTTCTCTATTAATGTGCCGCGATTCGTCCAATTTGATAACAATTGCTTCCCCCGTTTCCTTATCTATATATTCTTCTACCTGGGATATATTTCTGAGTATCTTATTATAGTCTTCTTTTGTTTCGGACGTTATAGAACCGAGGGGATGGTCAACTTGTATCAAAATATCATAAGGCATCTTTGGGATCATTTGACCTTTTATATATACAGCTTCATATATATTGATAAGTCCCTTTTCAACTAAAATACCAAGGAGCCTGTTTTGCATATCATTTTTTGATGCCTCATTCCACTCCCCCTCATTTTCTAATACCTTCTGTGATTGTTTCAGCTTATCAAGATACCAAAGATGTGCATATAAATACCTACAGTTTTTATTTAAATGCACACTATCCAACCCCAGATCCTCTAACAGCTCAAAAGCAGTAGGAATAGAATAAGCCCTCTTAAACTTATCAGCATAATAGTCAAACCCTCTAACCTTATCCAATAAAACGCCGTTTAGAAAACCCTTATATGCCCAAAATAGGCTTGAGTAAAAGTATTTCTGGCCGCGTTCCTTAAGCCGTTTAAGAAATATACCATTTATGCCTAAATCCTCTAATCCCTTAAGGTATGCATTATACAACTCATCTACTTCTTTTTTTTCTGCTTCAGTTGTTAGTGTACGTTCAGTTTCTTTTTCTATCTTATTTACAATAGCAGAATAGAATGTATCCTGTAATTTTTCTATTTCCTGCTTTTTCTCTTTTAAGGCTTTATAGCTAATATCGGTAATAGGCGCAATAGACTGATAGACTAAATCAAAAATAAAATCTGCCATTTCTTCATCTGTAGATGCTACTTCTCTTTGAAGTAAGCCGCCGCCGTCTTTAGTTTGCTTTTGAAAACCAATAAGTTTTTCAGCCTTTTTTTCTACATAATGTTTGTAGTAATCAAATTCCGTACTATGCTTTACAGAATCATCTTTATTAGTTGAAAATAAAAGAGGCATCCTTAGATGCTTTTTTTCAGGCAATACTATACCATATGCTAAGTTGTCACAGATAAAGATCCCGGCAACTATTAATGATAATACCCTGAATTTTAATCCTTTTCTAAAGTTTAACATAATCTACCTAAAAAAATAGCTTCTCTTCTATATATTAGAAGCTATATATATGCTATATTGATTGCTAATTTACTTAAAGTATACCACAAATATTGGATTTTTCAAGGAATGCGAAGGAGAAGTTTCCCCATTTTTTCAAAGCTTACCTAAATCTTAGATAAATCCAAACTCCAGTTGCCCTGTGTCAAATATTGGTTTTTTAGGCTTTTCTTCCCAGCTTGTATTAAAAAGAAGCCTGTAAATGGGACTGTTGCGAAATGCAACGTCTGAGAAATGTTACGCAATATCTGGGGCATCTTCAAAGCCAATAGCACCAGAAGTTGTATCAGAAATTTCTGGAGAGTCATTTCGCAACAGTCCCAATATAAGGGGATTAGTCCTTCTTTATTTACCTGGGCAACGGTTACTTCTACAATCCAATAGCCATTGCCTGCCTTACCCTCGCTTACATCCCATACGCCTGCTAAGTAATCCATCTTTTTGGCAAAGGGCTTATTTATATCAGATAGGCCTAAGGCTAATACTGTATCTCTGGTAATTCTATTAGCGGCATCATGGGTTAATTTTATATTTATTTTATCTGTCAGATCTATAGACTGCATGTTACGCGATAAGCGATTTTCTGTTTTGATAAGTTTTAAACGCTGCTCTTCTAAAAATATTTTTTTATTTCGATCTATCGCTTTCTGATTTTGATGCTTTTTCCAATCTATTTCATCCAAACATTTCTCGAGAACAGATGGCAACGCAAAATATCCCGCTAAACCTGCCAGTGAATATACAAAAACATAGATAATCTCCCACCCACTAGAAACAATCCTTAAAGTAAGAGGCAGGATTAAGAGCCATACCAACCAGAAAAAAAGCGTATAAACCAATAAATTTATATGGATAACGCCCTCTCTCTTTAAAACTAACGTCGGATTATTTCCAGCTATTTATTATTATTTATATATAAAGTATCAAAGCAACATTGTAGAGATTAATACTCTACTGTGAAATGAATGCCAAATTCTTGTGAATTATTTTTGGGTTCAATCCAGGTTGTCCCCCCTGGATCTTTTGTCAATTTTGAATCTTTTATATTCCAATACACGAAAAATGGTTCTATTATAAAATCTATGGTTTCGCCTTTTTTCTTAAACATTATAGAGCTTCTAACACCATAACCCTTATCCTGATCATTCTCAATGTCATAATACCCTGGGATAGAGCCGAGATGGCTTTCAACACTCCCATCCCAGAATTTATCATATTCTAATCTTAGTTTTATATTCCATCCATTTTCAAGCGCAGTAGTCACATCCATCCCTATCGGACTATACATATAACTGATTTCTCTGTCATAACCATAGGCTCCTGTTGAGCTTATTCTGCCGCCCATATTGTCATCCAGATGCCTATAGCCTATCCCAATATAAGGGGTTACTGCGAGTGTTTCTGACATATTCAGATCATAACCTGCCAAACCCCTGACTTCCCATATACTGTCATCTATATTTTTTATATCCCCGGAATCCCCTGAATGATAATCCACCTGTCCAAGACTAGCCCTTGCTTCGATGCTTAACATATAATTATAGTTACGATAAGCAAGCGCACCTCTCAGGCCATACATAAAACCTTCTTGCCTCATCACCCCAGGTTCTGTATAAGTAATATGAGATGTTTCAAATCCTATTTCTACGCCTAAATCTCTGCCAAATATCCGCGGCACTTCTGGCTCTGCAAAACCATAGCCTGTTAAAAACAAAATGCCAAATATTATAATAAACGCAATTTTTCTCATTTATACCTCATTATTATTTGTATAAGAAGTATGCCATATAGATTTAAAGCATCAAGGCGGTATTGTAAGGTAAATTGATTTTTAGCATTAACGACGCTATTAAGTTCCTGGGCAAACCCTGGATAATGGTAAAATCAGCGTTGGATTATAGATAAAGCGTTTGGAAAAATGGATTTTTACGATATAATAGTTTTATTAAAGGCATCGGATGTTTTAACATCTATAGATGCATATAGAAAAATAGTTTATAGTTTATTGAAAAATGCTGTAATAAATTACACATGGGAGATAATATGAAAAAATCCAATATAATACTATTGATTATAGCCATAGTAGCTATAGCATATCTTTGTATAGCAGTTCGACCAGTAAATAAAGATAAAGACCTAGTTACAGAAATTAATCCCAGTAGTTTAAAAGTTGAGACAAAAGACAAGAATAATGACGGAAAGCCTGATGTCTGGCTCTATTATAATGATAAAAAAGAGCATGTAAAATCAGGGGCAGACAAGAATTATGACAATAAAGTGGATTACGTAAGGTATTTATCCAACAATAAGCCAGTAAAAGAAGAAGGGGACTTGAATTTTGACGGTGTTTCGGATATCTGGGTATATTATGAAAACGGCAAAAAGGCAAAGGCAGAAAGAGACACCAATTTTGACACCAAGCCGGATATTTTTATCTATTATAGCAATGATAAAATCATAAAGGTAGAAAAAGATACGGATTTTGACGGTAAAATTGACGAAACGACAAGTGCTTCTTCTCCTAAATTATGAAGCCTAACTGGGCTAAAGCCCGGGGTTCCTTGACCGCCTTCGCTCTTGTGGATTACTGTGCAAAAACTCGTGTCTAGCTATGGCGAGACTATAGTATACATGGTGGGCTTGCATGGCGTCCCCACGGGGATTTGAACCCCGGTCGTCAGATTGAAAATCTGATGCCTTGCTTAAACTGTTAATTTATAAATTTCTATTTTACTGTTTGTTATAGTAAATGCTACTTATTGAGCATGCAATTTCTCAATTTGTTTTTCTGCCGGAAGAAATAATAGTAGCCGTTTACCTTCTTTTTCTATTTTTAAAAACCCCTTGGAGGCAAGGATCATTAAATCTTTACGAGCTGTATCATATGCTATGCCATGAGTATTTTTATGCGCTTCAATTGTATAAATCATATCTGGGTGTTGAATAGAATGGTAGACCAAACTCTTTTGCCGCAAATTTAGGCCTCTGAAATGAGCTAATAGTCTATTCGCTTTTGATACTTCTTGTTGTTTCCGTGATAAATACTTCGTCAATTCGTTTATAGCCAGACGAATGGAGGACAAATTATAAACCAAGAAATAGGTTAAATCATTTTCATCATATTCAGTATAGAGATACGATCTCACATATTGCCCAGGTGCCCTAAGAAAATGTTTTGAAATCGACAAATACTGAAAAAGTTCATACCCCTGGCTAAGAAGATACCAGTACATCAATGCCCGAGCTGTCCTCCCGTTTCCGTCACCAAAAGGATGGATATACGCTAACCAGAAATGGATCATCGCTCCTTTAATTACAGGATGAACCCAATTATTTTCATCATCTATGTTTGCAAACTCACATAGATTGTTCATCCTTTCCTCTAATGTATCTGCCTTAGGAGGAATATATACAACTTCATTTTTATAATAGACAACTACATCATCTCTTTTGCGTAGTTTGCCAGAATCTTCAGGATGTTCTAATGTATCTTGCGTTAAAATAGCTTGTAATTCAAAAAGTTTGTCCATAGAAAACTTCTTTTGGGCGTTTTCTCGGATATATTGCATTGCTTTCCAATTATTAAAAATCATTTGTTCATTTTTGTCCTGCGGTTTGCGCCCGGACACCAACATTTCCTTTGCAACTCTATATTCAGTTGAAGCCCCCTCTAATTGACTTGAAGCTATTGCTTCATCCATCAATGAATTAATAATAAATCGTTCTTTAGTTGGGAGGCTTGGTTGATCGGTAATTATTCGCCCTCCCGACCATTTATCAACCTCGCTAATATCGCGATGCAAACAATCTGGTATCCAATAGGTAAAGAATTGATTATTCTTGTCTTTTATAGAAGCTGCCTTTCTATTTGCATTGCGCCCGAGTTTTAAATATGCCCATACTTCTTCAGCTTTAAATTCTACATCGGCTGGCATGCGATACCGAATTTCTGACCAATAAAAGTACTGATCATTAGCTTTGTGTATCAAACTTTGCAATTGCGGCATCTGAGCAATCTTAAAGATTTTTGTAAAGCTAGCCACATCATTAAATACAGAATCAAGCTTAGGGGGCGGTTCAATTATGCTCATATTTAGCTCCTTTTAATTACCAATAAAGTATATATCGTTAATTAGACATTGTCAAGTAAATTTATTTAACCCAAAATTTGCATTAGGATTTTAACGTTACTGTAACTCTATATGCTACAAATAGTTGTCCTAATGCAACGCATTACAAAAAGATGCAATGCAAATTTTGCCTTCGGCAGCCCTTTCTAAAGAAAGGGCTGGGTTAACCCCGCCCATCCTAATTGGTTAGAAGAATATAAAAGGATGGGCGGCCCAAAGGGCAAATTTTGCTATTGCAAAATTTGGGTTTAATTACCAATATCTAACAAAAAAGTAATAAAACAGTAATTGATTCCCAATGATTCCTAACTATTTGCTATATAATAAGTTGTTTCTATTGTTATATTGTCTGGGCGATCAGATATGATTACGTGGTCAAGCCATGAATAAAAAAATGGAGCCGGGATATGGCTTTCTCTAATTATCCCAGCTCCATTTAGTTTGCTTAACTTCTTATAATTACTTAAATTACAAAAACGCCAGAATTGATGGCGTCCCTTGCCCGTATCACTACGGCAAGGTATCTCTTGTTTATACAGATGTATTATAGTCGTTATACCTTATCATATCAAGAAATTTCCGAATTCAGAGATAGTATTCCTCGGTGATTTTCGGTGTCCAAACGGACAAAAATGGGCGAAATTATGTCCGTTTTGTCCGGTCTTTTCTGTCTTTAAATCGTCTAACTCTTTTGAAAGAAAAACGTTAGGTCTTGTCCTGCGTAAAAAGGCGGACAAAGCCCTATTCTTTAGTCTCAAGTATTTGAGGTAATTCGGCTATGAGGGCATTTAAACGCTCTACCTCTTGCCGCATTTTTTCTATCAACGCCGTACGTTTTGAGTCGTCTTTAATGCTTTCCAGCTTCAACAATTCTGAAGCAGTTTTAGAAATAGACGTAAGGGGTTCCGTAAGCTCCGAAGAAAAAGTAGTTAGAATTAAATTCCTGATCCGTTCATTTTCAATCTTAGATTCTGCGTCAACAGCTGCTACGGCAAGCTGCGCTCCTTCAACCGCCAAAGCAGTTTGATTAACAAACATCTCCAATATATGCAACTGCTCCGGATCAACAAATTGGTTCTCCTCGGTTGCAAAAACTCCCAAAATTCCCACTATTTTTTCTGCTCCTGTAAAAGGTAAGTACATGCCACTTGATCCAGGCAGAGTATCTGTACCCTTACCTGCGGATTTCTTGTGCTCAAATACCCACTGCGCAACAGCAACCTCTTTTGAATCCAGCGCTAATTGCATAGCTTCGCCAAACTTAGCTATTAGCCTTTTGTTTTTATCCGGCACAAAAATAACTACTCTACATTTAAAGAAATCTTCGATATGCGAAAGAGCGATTTTAAACAATTCATCGGGATAAGAACTTTTTGAAAGCTCGCGGCTTAAAGCATAAAGCGTTTTAGTCCGGTCTTCACGAATCCTCATGCTAATAGTTTGGCGCCTCAGTTGCCCAGTTAAATGTGCTATTATAAAACCGACACCCAGCATCACTATAAATGTCAGAATATACTCAATATCTGCTACCGCAAAGGTAAAATATGGCTGCACAAAGAAGAAATCAAATAATAAGACACTAAAAAACGATGCTATCATTGATATCCGGCGTCCATACTGGAAAGCAATCCAAGTTACGCCAAGAAGATAAACCATAATTAAATTAACTAACGATAGGTGAAACAAAGTTAGAACCCAATCAACTAAAGTACAAATAACAACAATGCCAATGGCCAGCCAGAAATTTTTCCAAGAAAAAGGAGTCAAGCGAGGCGGTTTAAATTTAACTGGCTGCTCCTGGGTATCTCCGCTCAACAAATATAGATCAATGTCTTGGCATTTACGGGCTAACTTGTCAAATATGGAACCGAAGATCAATTCCCGCAGTTTTGGTTTTCCGGGCTTTCCAATAATTATTTTTGTTACATTTTTTGAGCGGGCGTATGAAATTAATGCCTCTGCGATATCCTGACCGCTAAGCGTTACAGCTTGAGCGCCTAATTTTTCCGCAAAATTAAGCATCCCGGAGACTCTATTTTTATCTTCCGAGCGTAATACAGTTAAAGGTTCAACATATGCCACGATCCACTCTACTCCCAAATCTGAAGCGATACGTTTACCGGATCTGATTAACCCAACAGCAGAAGGGCTCGGACTTATACATACTAAAAACCTATCTCTCACATTCCAAACCTTTGAAACAGAATGCTCTTTTTTATATGACATCAACTTAGTATCTACATTGCGTTCTGTATAACGTAGGGCCAATTGACGCAAGGCAATCAAATTTCCAGGCTGGAAGAAATGCTCTGCCGCGGCTTGAGCTTGTTCACCAAGATATACCTTTCCTTCTTTTAATCGTTTGAGAAGCTCTTCGGTAGGAAGATCCACTAACTCTATTTCATCTGTCCGCTCAATAAATGTATCAGGCACTGTTTCGCGCACTACTACTCCAGTAACCTGAGCGACAATATCATTCGCGCTTTCGCAATGCTGGACATTTAAGGTAGTATATACATCAATGCCCTGGTCAAGAAGTTCTTGGACATCTTGCCAACGCTTTGGATGGCGAGAACCCGGAGCATTTGTATGGGCTAATTCATCTACTAAGATAAGCTTTGGTTTTCTCTTAAGACTGGCGTCAATATCGAATTCCCGTAGCTGAACATTTTTATAGGGAATAGTTTTGGATGGAAGTATTTCCAGGCCTTCCAAAAGCGCTTCGGTCTCAGGCCGTTTATGAGTTTCTACATAGCCTATTATAACATCAATATTTTCTTTTTTTCGCGCGCGCGCTGCTTCAAGCATTGAATAGGTTTTACCAACGCCGGCAACAGCTCCAAAGAAAATTTTAAGTTTACCGCGATGGCTTTCTTCGGCTTTAACCTTCGCTAATATTATATCAGGATCTGGCCTTTCCATAAGTATTAATTATACCTCATATTATGCTTCTCGGTTATTTATTTCTTATAAGCGTCTAACGCTAAATTAAGTTCCAGCACATTTACAACCGGCTCCCCTATAATCCCAAATAAACGACCGGAAGTATACTTAGCGATAAGGATCTTAATCGTACTTTCTGATAATCCCCTAAGCCGCGCAATACGCGGAGCCTGATAATATGCTGCCGCTAAACTAATATGCGGGTCTAAACCACTTGCCGAAGAAGTAACTAGATCTACTGGAATAGGCTTATCATTAGGATCGGCTGATTTTAACGCTTTGATGCGTACTTTTACTGCTTCAATTAATGCGGGGTTTGTCGGCCCTAAATTAGATCCCGTTGACGCTGCCGCATTAAAGGAAACAGGAGATGTCGCTGAAATACGGCCCCAAAAATACTTGGGATCATTGAACGCTTGACCTATAAGAATTGAGCCGGCCGGTTTACCATTTCGATAGATTAAACTGCCATTGGCTTGGCTTGGAAAAAATACTTGGCTAATCCCGGTAATAAAAAGCGGATAAATAATGCCTGTAACAATTGATAAAACTATAAAAATTAGACTAGCTTGTTTTATTTGTCCTTTAAACATATTTGTCCTTATCGAATTAAATGTAATGCCGCTAAAATCATATCGATTAATTTTATCCCTATAAATGGCGCAACGATTCCGCCTATACCATAGATAAATAGATTATCACGTAGGAGTCTACTTGCCTGCATCGGTTTATAGTGAACACCTTTTAATGCGAGAGGAATAAGAAATATAATAATAAGCGCGTTAAATATTACCGCGGATAAAACCGCGCTCTCAGGCGTAGCCAAACGCATGATATTAAGGCTACGAAGCGCCGGATATGTTCCTACAAAGGCCGCTGGTATAATAGCAAAGTATTTAGAGACATCGTTGGCAATACTAAATGTCGTAAGTGAACCGCGCGTCATAAGAAGTTGTTTTCCGATCTCAACGATCTCAATAAGCTTTGTGGGATTAGAATCAAGATCGACCATATTCCCGGCCTCTTTCGCGGCCTGCGTTCCGGTGTTCATAGCAACAGCTACATCAGCTTGCGCAAGTGCAGGCGCATCGTTTGTCCCGTCACCAGTCATCGCGACAAGCCTGCCCCCTGCCTGCATTTGACGTATATATTTAAGCTTGGTTTCAGGCGTTGCTTGCGCTAAAAAATCATCCATACCAGCCTCGGCAGCAATTGCCGCGGCTGTCAAAGGGTTATCCCCTGTAATCATTACGGTTTTAATGCCCATGCGCCGAAGTTCGGCAAAACGCTCTTTAATGCCGCCTTTAATAATATCTTTTAGCTGAATTACCCCAAGCACATTGTTATGTTCTGCGACAACTAGAGGTGTCCCCCCACTTTTAGATATAGAATCTATGGATGATTTTAAATCTTCAGGAAACAGGCCATTAAGTTTTTTTACATAATCTTCGATAGCATCAACCGCTCCTTTTCTGATTTGCCTGCCATCGCCTAAATCCACTCCGCTCATTCGCGTTTGTGCAGAAAAAGGAATAAAATGAGCATTGAGTTCATGAATATGACGTTCTCTGATTCTGTATTTTTCTTTAGCCAATACGACAATGCTTCTTCCTTCAGGAGTTTCGTCTGACAAGGAAGCAAGTTGAGCCGCATCAGCCAACGATTCAGCACTAATGCCCTTGGCTGGAATAAAAGCTACTGCTTGTCTATTGCCAAGTGTAATTGTACCGGTTTTATCCAAAAGTAATACATCCACATCTCCAGATGCTTCTACTGCCCTACCTGATGTAGCAATAATATTGGCCTGGATCATCCTATCCATACCAGCAATGCCTATAGCGGACAATAGCCCTCCTATAGTAGTTGGAATAAGACATACAAGTAATGCAACTAATACTGTTACTGTAATAGGTTGACCATGGCCAGATGCTTCTACACTATAAAGAGAAAACGGTAATAGCGTTGCTGTAGCTAAAAGAAAAATAAGCGTAAAAACCGCGAGGAGAATACTAAGCGCGATTTCATTGGGTGTCTTTTGCCTCTTTGCTCCTTCAACCATTGCGATCATATGGTCAAGGAATGTTTCTCCCGGATTAGAAGTAATGCGAACTATAAGCCAGTCCGAAAGTACTTTTGTTCCGCCTGTAACAGAGCTGCGGTCTCCTCCACTTTCACGGATAACTGGCGCGCTCTCTCCGGTAATCGCGCTTTCATCAACGGAAGCTACTCCTTCAATAACATCTCCATCCATTGGTACTACGTCGCCTGCCTCAACAAGTACAACATCTCCTTTTCGAAGTGTAGCAGCGGATACTTTCTCATGACTAGAGCCGTAATTTGGCTTTAAAAGTTTTTTAGCAATAGTATCTTTACGGGATTTTCTTAAGCTCTCAGCCTGGGCTTTTCCGCGGCCTTCTGCCATAGCTTCTGCAAAATTAGCAAAAATAAGCGTAAACCATAACCATAAGGTAATAGCTAAAATAAAACTAGCTGGTGCTTCCCCGTGTCCATTTAATGCTTGGAAATATAAACCTGTAGTCAATATGCTCCCCACTAAGACTACAAACATTACTGGATTTTTAATCTGATGTCTGGGGTCTAATTTTTTTATAGAATTAATGACCGCCGGCCAACAAATGGCCAGGTCAAATAAAGATTTAGCTTTATGCGATTTACTCATAAAAACTCCTAAATACCTCGCAGCATAAGGTGTTCAACAATAGGGCCTAAAGCCAGCGCCGGGAAAAATGTAAGCGCTCCGATAATTAAAATAACCATAACTAAAAATATAATAAAAAGCGGCGTATGTGTAGGCAGCGTCCCTGGGCTTACAGGCACAATTTTTTTCTTAGAAAGCGAACCTGCTATAGCGAGCATGGGTATAGCAAGCCAGTATCTGGCAAAAAAAATTGCTAACCCTTGACTAATATTATAAAAAAGAGTCTTGGTGGTTAACCCGGCAAACGCGCTTCCATTGTTATTACTTGCCGATGAAAAAGCATATAATATTTCACTAAAACCATGAGGCCCTGGGTTTAAAATTGAGCTTTTCCCTGCGGGCAGAATAACTGAAATTGCAGTGCCTATAAGTACTAGTATGGGCGGTATTAAAATTACAAGGGAAGCCATTTTCATTTCGTAGCTTTCGATTTTCTTGCCTAAATATTCAGGAGTCCTGCCAATCATGAGCCCGGAAATAAAAACAGCTATAATTACAAAAGCGATCATGCCATAAAGACCTGAACCGGCCCCACCAAAAATTACTTCTCCTAATTGCATAAGCCACATCAGGATCAATCCACCCAGAGGCATGTAAGAATCGTGCATTGAATTTACCGAACCATTGGAGGCAGCGGTAGTAGCTGTTGCCCAAATAGCGGAATTTACTATTCCAAAACGCGCTTCTTTTCCCTCCATATTGCCACCTGTCTGAGATATTGAATAATGTTGATCTACACCAAGACTGTTAAACAAGGGGTTACCTTTTTGCTCAAAGTGAATACATGCCAATAAGCAAGGGATAAAGATAATCAACATCGTAATTAATAATGCCAAACCTTGTCTAGTGTCTCTAACCATATATCCGAATGTATAGCATAATGCAGCAGCTATTAAAAGTATGGCCAAAACTTCCAGGAAATTTGACAAAGGCGTGGGGTTCTCAAAGGGATGAGCAGAATTGACATTAAAAAATCCTCCCCCGTTGGTTCCTAGTTGCTTAATGGCTACTTGAGATGCAGCAGGGCCCAAGGCAATAGTCTGCTCTGAAACAGTTTTCCCATCTGCATCTTTTGAAGCCTCAAGCAGGGCAACTTTCGCGCTTGGCTTAAAAGTCTGAACCGCACCTTGCGATACCAAAACTAAAGATAGAATTATCGCGAGCGGCATTAGAATATAGAGTGTTGACCTGACTAAATCTACCCAGAAATTGCCGATGGTTTCAATTTGTTTTTGTACAAAACCTCTAATTACTGCCACAAGAATAGCCATGCCTGTTGCCGCAGAAACAAAATTCTGCACAGTGAGTCCTAACATCTGCGTAAAATAGCTTAAAGTTGTCTCTCCGCCATAACTTTGCCAATTTGTATTGGTGGCAAAACTCACCGCTGTATTAAATGCCAGATCCCAAGATACTTTTGGCATGGACATCGGGTTTAGAGGAAGGTACGCCTGAAAACGCTGGAGAACATATACAATTACAATACCTAAAATATTGAATAACATCATGGCCGCAGCATATGTTTTCCAACTCATCCCTTGTTCAGGATGAACTCCAGATAAACGATAAATAAGTTTCTCAAGCCATCCAAACCATATATTAAGCCCTGCGGGTTTTCCTTCATACACGCGTGCTATGTAAATTCCCAACGGCTTAACCATTAGAAGTAATGTCGTAAGAAAAATAACGCTTTGGATAATATTATTCCAACTCATTAAAAAATCTCCGGTTTCAAAAGGGCTATCAAAAGATAAATAAGTAAAAGTAACGAAACAATACCGCCGATCCAATAAATAACTGACATGTGATAAGCCTCCTATGCTTTGCTACAAAGAATAATAAGCATAAATGTAGCTATAGCTAAACCTATTATTATAACTACAAAAAGAATATCCACTGCTTGCTCCTTAAAAAAACAAAAACCAGAGAACGCAACTTCTCTGGTGTGTTCCCTCAAAATGGGCTTACGAGGTTAGCTGTCGGGCTCGGGTCGAGTAACCCTAATCTGATATTACTAGATATTCGCCCCAAGATCATTTTAGCTGATCAGATTCCTGGGTTCCCCGCTATCTTTTTAGGTCTTAAATGGCGCCTAAAAAAAGATTGAGCTTATTAAAATTAATGATAACATAAAAAATACCCTTGTCAAGATAGAACGCTCACTAAAAGAAAGGTGCGTTTAAAACTGGCGATCTCGTAGGGAAACGATGCCCTAAGCCTTTGAAACGTAAAGACAAAGAAAAAGCTCTGATCAGCTAAACTAATCAGAGCTTTATACCTCTCTCTTTTTGGAATGAGAGAGAACTTCTTGGCGTCCCCACGGGGATTTGAACCCCGGTCATCAGATCGAAAATCTGATGTCCTGGACCAGGCTAGACGATGGGGACATATTTAGTTAAACGTTTAAGGTTAGAAGTTTAAACTTGCTCCTCTTCTTTTTCTTCTGGTATTACGTGGGCAATGGAGGAAACTTTATCTCCGGAATCGAGTTTTATAATCCTGACTCCCTGGGCGCTTCTACCAGTATCCCTGATATCTTTTACACTGCAGCGGACAATCATGCCTTTCACAGTTATAACCATAAGCTCATCCTGGTCACTGACTATTTTAAGGCCTACTGCTGCGCCATTTTTGTCTGTAACTTTTACGTTAATCACGCCTTTACCGCCGCGCGACTGCTTTCTATACTCGTCTATTGCTGTGCGTTTTGCAAAACCTTCGGATGTAGCTGTTAAAACAGTGTAGTCTTTTTTAGCAACTTCCATAGCTATTACTTTATCTTTCTTAGCAAGGCTTATGCCTTTTACGCCCTTAGCGCCTCTTCCCATATCCCTGACCTGCTTCTCAGGAAAGCGTATGGCCTTTCCCAAATGAGTCGCCATAAGTATTTCCTGCGTGCCGTCTGTCAACGACACATCTATAAGTTCATCACCCTCTTCAAGCGTAATGCCGATGATACCGCCTTTTCTTGGATTTGAATAAGCCATCAAGTCTGTCTTTTTAATCAGCCCATTTTTGGTGGCCATTATAACGAAATTGTCCTCTTTAAATTCTTTTACCCTGACATATGAAGAAATTCCTTCCCCTTGTTCAAGCTGCAAAAGATTTATAACCGCTTTTCCTCTTGCTGAACGGCTTGCTTGCGGAATTTCATAAACTTTTAACCAATGCACTCTGCCTTTGTTTGTAAAAAATAATATATATTCATGCGTTGACGCAATAAAAAGATGCTCTACAAAATCCTCTTCTTTCATGTCTATGCCTGTAACGCCTGTTCCGCCGCGTTTCTGGCGCCTGTAAGAATCCACTGGCAGGCGTTTTAAATAACCTGCGTGGCTTATTGTAATAACCATATCTTCTTCTTTTATCAGGTCTTCTATTTCGATATCCTCTACCTTGCCGACTATCTCGGTTCTTCGCTCGTCTCCGTATTTTTTCTTTAATTCCAACGCTTCGTCTTTAACTATCTCCAGGATCTTTTTCTCGCTTTTTAGAATTGCTTTATACATCTCTATCTTTTTTATAAGCTCGAGGTATTCGTTTTCTACCTTATCCCTCTCAAGAGCTGTCAAGCGCTGCAGCTGCATCTCTAAGATAGCCTGGGCCTGAAGTTCACTCAAATCAAAATTTTTCATCAAAGCGGCCTGAGCAGCTTTAGGGTCTTTCGATTCCCTGATAGTTTTTATAATCTGCGTAAGGTGATCTATCGCTATCTTAAGGCCTTCTAATATATGAGCTCTTCTTTCAGCTTTAGTTAACTCGAATTGGGTTCTTCTTCTTACAATTTCTCGCCTATGTTTTATATAAGCCTCTAACATTTCTTTTAAATTTAAAACCTTCGGCTTGTTATCAACAAGCGCCAGCATTATAATCCCAAAGCTTTCTTCCATCTGGGTATGCTTATACAGTTGGTTCAGGATTATTTCCGCGTTCTGGTCGCGTTTTACCTCTACAACAATCCTCATCCCTTCCCTGTCGGATTCATCCCTGATGTCGGAGATGCCTTCTATCTTTTTATCCTGGACAAGGCCCGCCATATTTTCAATAAGCTTTGATTTATTTACCTGGTAAGGAATCTGGGTTATTATTATGGATTCCTTCCCCCCTTTTTGCTGTTCTATGCTTGCCTTCGCATGAATCCTTAAAAGCCCTCTTCCTGTTTCATACGCGTTCTTTATACCTTCTCTGCCGCAGATAATGCCCGCTGTAGGGAAGTCAGGGCCCTTGACAATCTTCATCAGATCTTTTATCAAGGCCTCCGGGTTATTTATTAACTCTACTATCGCATCGACTATCTCGTTCAGGTTATGAGGCGGGATATTTGTGGCCATGCCGACAGCGATACCGCTTGAACCATTCACGAGCAGATTTGGAAGCCGCGCCGGGAGTACGCTCGGTTCTTCGAGTGTCTCGTCAAAGTTAGGCGTAAATCTTACGGTGTCCTTATCAATATCGGCTAACAGTTCATCCGCGATGCTGGCCATCCTTGCTTCTGTATAACGCATCGCAGCGGCAGAGTCTCCGTCAACAGACCCAAAATTTCCCTGACCGTCTATGAGAGGATATCTAAGAGAAAAGCTTTGTACCATTCTGACTAAAGAATCATACACGGCTGTATCGCCATGCGGATGATATTTACCAAGAACTTCTCCTACGATTCTTGCGCTTTTTTTGTACGGCTTTGAATGCTCAAGCCCAAGATCTTTCATCGCGTAAAGAATTCTGCGGTGAACTGGCTTCAAGCCATCTCGTACATCAGGAAGAGCTCTCCCTACAATCACGCTCATCGCGTAACTTATATAAGACGCCTTCATTTCGTCTTCAATGTAAATAGGGATTAATTTTTCGTTTTGCGCGTACATTTTTTAAATATCCAGGTTTCTTACTTCTAATGCATGCTTTTCTATAAAAGCTCTTCTGGGCTCGACAGCATCGCCCATGAGAACTGTGAACATTTCATTTGCCTCAACAGCGTTTTCCATTGTAACCTTTAAAAGAGTCCTGGTGTCAGGATTCATGGTTGTTTCCCATAGCTGTTCGGGATTCATTTCTCCAAGGCCTTTGTATCTTTGTATGGTAAGGCCTTTTTTAGCGATCTCTTTGACATAGTCAAGACACTCTTTCAATGTATTAAGCTCCCTCGTGTCATGTTCTTCCGATGTTATCTTGTATGGTTTTTTCTTTTCTTTGTCTTTGTCTTTTTTGTCTACGACTACGGCGCACTCTTCCAAAATATCAAAACCTAATTTTTCTATTTTATCCACTACCTTTTCCATGTCTCTTGCGCCATAAAATTCTATAGTATTAAGCGCTTTTTCATCCATTTCAACATCTTTCCCTAGCTCTTTTTCCATCTTACTTGCTGCTTTTGCCAGCTCTTCATTATCATATAAAAACTGGGTATATTCCCCCACTTTTATCATATAAAGAGGTAGTTTTTTGGTCTTTTGATGTCTAAAACTTAGGTATTTTGATAATTCCGCTCCACGTTTGACTATTGAAGAAGATAGTCTTTCATACTCCAACACTAACTGTAAAAGCTCTTTTAACGCATTAGCGTTAAAGGTTTTTTTGTCGCTATTACGGCTAAGAGTCAGGCCTTCTGTACCTAATTCAAATAAAAATTCGTTCATCTTTTTTTCTGTTTCTATATATTCCTCGCGCTTGCCTCTTTTAACCTTGTACAGCGGGGGCTGGGCTATATAGATATGCCCTTTTTCCAGCAAAGACTGCATGTGTCTGAAAAATAAAGTAAGGATCAGCGTACGGATATGCGATCCGTCAACATCGGCATCCGACATAATTATAACCTTATGATACCTTAGCTTAGCGATATCAAATTCTTCGCCTATACCTGCACCTAACGCGCTTATAATAGTGCGTATTTCCTCATTGCTCAACACCTTATCAAGCCTTGCTTTTTCTACATTAAGGATCTTTCCTTTTATAGGCAGGATTGCCTGGAACCTTCTGTCTCTTCCCTGCCTTGAAGAACCGCCTGCTGAATCTCCTTCAACTATATATATCTCGCAGATAGCGGGGTCTGTTTCCGAACAATCGGAAAGCTTGCCCGGCAACGCCATAGAATCCAGCGCGCCTTTACGTCTGGTAAGCTCTCTTGCTTTCCTGGCGGCTTCTCTCGCTCTCGCGGCGAGTATGGCTTTTTCAATAGCTTTGTTCGCGACTGATGGGTTTTCTTCAAAATACGCGCCCAAAGAATCGTTTACAATAGAAGAAACAATACCTTCTACTTCGCTGTTGCCAAGCTTTGTCTTTGTCTGGCCTTCAAACTGCGGGTTAGGAACCTTGACGCTTATAACAACTGTCAGGCCTTCTCGTATATCTTCGCCCGCCACAGACACATCTGATTCCTTGAGCATGTTCTTATTTTTGCAATACTGATTTACAACCCTTGTAAGAGCGGACTTAAAGCCGCTTAAATGAGTGCCGCCTTCTATCGTGTTTATATTATTTACGAAAGAAAATATATTCTCGCTGTAACCGTCATTATACTGAAGGGCTATCTCGCATGTAACATCATCTTTGGCGTTTTCAAAATATATAACCTTTTTGTGAAGCACCTCTTTATTTTTATTAAGGTATTCTACAAACGATACAACGCCGCCTTCAAACTGGAATTCGTTTTCCTTATCAGACCGCTCGTCTATTATCTTGATTTTAAGGCCCTTGTTTAAAAACGCGAGTTCTCTGAGCCTGTTGGTAAGAGTCTCGTAAGAATATTCTATAGGGCAGTTAACAAAAATTTCTTTGTCAGCTTTAAATGTGACTGTTGTGCCCGTCGCCTTTGCCTTGCCTACTACTGTCAGTTTTGAAGCGGTCCTGCCTTTTTCATATTCCTGGTGATGGACTTTCCCGTCTCTTTTTACCTCTACCTCAAGCCATTCGCTCAGCGCATTTACAACGCTTACGCCTACGCCGTGCAGACCTCCTGACACTTTATAAGAACGGTGGTCAAACTTGCCTCCCGCGTGCAGCGTTGTCAGCACCACTTCTACAGCCGGCTTTTTCTCGCCTTTATGTATGTCTACCGGTATGCCGCGGCCGTCGTCCGCGACTGTAACGCTGTTATCTACATGCACGGTGACTGTAATGTTTTTGCAATACCCAGCCATCGCCTCGTCGACAGAATTATCCACCACTTCATACACAAGGTGGTGAAGCCCCCTGGTGGATATGTCGCCTATATACATGGCAGGCCGTTTTCTGACCGCGTCCACCCCTTCTAATACCTGTATAGTCGTCGCATCGTACTTTTCTTGCTTTGGCATTTCTAACTTATCTCCCCTATCCTGAATCGTATATCTTCTATCTTTCCTTTTCCAAGGATTTTTTTCATGCTTTCCAGAATATTTTTCTTTTTCAAGCTTAAAAAATAAAGCCAGGTTGAACTGTCAACTTCTATTGTAAGGATATTTTTTTTAATTGCAACAGGCTTTGTGTGAGAAATCGCCTTCGTTTCAACCGCATTTTGCCACGCCTGCACAACTTCTTCTATCGAGCCGTGGGTTTTTGTATCCAGTTTTTTTATTAACTGGCTTATTATAAGCCCTATTTCTTCAGGTTTTTTTTCTTTTTTTTTTGTCATCATACAAGCTGCATTGGAAGAGCAAGATATAAGAGCCAGTCTTCTATCCTGATCACAGCAGGCTTGTCCGGCCCAAAAACCTCCAGCGCTATCTCATCCCGAGGTATAACCTTTAACACATCCATTATATAATTCGGGTTAAACCCCACCGTGATCTCCTGGCCTTTATAAACGGTATCCATCTCTTCCCTGACTTCGCCTATATTCGGGCTTGATTTCGAAACAACTATTTTATTTTTCAAGATCTCGAATTTTACAGACTGGGAATCCTGCGTCGTGAGAAGCGCCGCCCTTTTTATCCCGTCTAAAAACTGGCTTCTTTGTATCATTATTTTTTCCTGCGGCTCTTTAGGCACCACCTGTTCATAATTAGGGAAATCCCCCTCTATCAGCCTAGATATTATTGTTATGTTTTTCAAATCAAACTTTACCTGATTTTCGCTGAATATTATCTTTACATCGCCTTCATCTCCAAGAATTCTATTTAATTCATAGATGGTTTTTGACGGAACAATAATAACCTTATTCAACCCGTCTTTTTCTATGTCTTTTTTTACAAGGCTGAGCCTTTTACCATCTGTTGTTACTATTGTAAGTTTTTTGTCTTTAAATAAAAATAGTGAGCCGGTTAAAACATACCTTGTGTCGTCATGAGACATTGAAAAATGCGTCATGCCGATCATGTTTTTTAAAACACTTTGTTTTATTATAATATTTGGCTCATCTTTAAATTCCGGCAGTTTAGGGAACTCCTCTTTTGGTAATCCTATTATTTTAAAAAAACATTTACTGCATTTTATAACCATTGAGTTGTTTTTCATAGTACTGATAGATATATCTTCATCTGGTAATTCTTTTATAATATCATTAAATCTTTTAGCAGGAACAGTTATAGCGCCTTCTTCTTCAATCTCTGTTTCTAGCACTGATGATATACCGATATCCAAATCGGTGCTTGTTAAAACAATTTTGTTTTTTTCCGCTTCTATTAAAATGTTTGAAAGTATTGGCAAGCTGTTTTTTGAAGATATTATATTTTGTACATGTTGTATGTTTTTTAAAAATGTTTGTTTTAAAATTTTAATTTTCATTTTATCTCCCTATTTTCTATTATCTAATTCAATTTAAAAATAGTAGAATTAGATAGTAAGCGCTGTGGATAAGTTGAAAAGATTGAAACCCAAGTTTAATATTATAGTTATGAAATAAAAATAATCCACAAAAAAATAAAAATAATCCACAATGTCAACTTTTTATATCTAACATTAGCTTTTGTATTAAGTTTTTCACACTTTGGTTCTTTTTTAGATCAGCCTCTACTTTATCATATGCGTGTATTACTGTTGAATGATCTCTGCCGCCGAAATACTCCCCTATTTCCGGTAATGTTAAATCTGTCATTTCTCTTGCCAAATACATGGCTACATGCCTGGGGTAAGCCACCTGCCTGGTTCTTTTTTTTGTTTTCATATCAGATATTTTTATGTCAAAATATTCCGCCACTTTTTTTTGGATAAGTTCCATAGTTATTTTTTTGGAACCCTCGGAGCAAGCGTCTTTTAGGATATTCTTAGTGAGTTCCATAGTTATTTTTTTATTCTCTAGCGCAGAATACGCGATTAGTTTTATAAGAACGCCTTCCAGCTCTCTTATATTGGTTTTTATGTTTTCCGCAATAAAGTAGAGTATATCATCGGGAAGTTTTGAGCCGTTACGTTCCGCCTTTTTTTTAAGTATAGCTATGCGAGTTTCAAAATCCGGCAGTTGCACATCTGTAACAAGGCCCCACTCAAATCTGGAGATAAGCCTTTCTTCTAAACCTGGGATCGTTTTTGGAACGCGGTCGCTAGAAAGGACTATCTGTTTATGCGCGTCATAAAGCGCGTTGAATGTATGAAAGAATTCTTCCTGAGTGGCTTCTTTGCCTGCTATAAAATGTATATCGTCTATCAAAAGTACGTCTACACTCCTATACTTTTCCCGAAATTTTTGGGTAGTCCTATTTTGTATTGCGCTTATAAGTTCGTTTGTAAAACTTTCACTCGTCGTGTAAAACAATTTTAAATTTCTATGCATTTCAGAAATATAATGGCAAGCTGCCTGCATAAGATGAGTTTTGCCGAGCCCTACCCCGCCGTATATAAACAATGGATTATATGCCTTTGCAGGAGCTTCTGCGATAGCGAGAGTTGCTGCGTGAGCGAAGCGGTTCGAAGAACCAACCACAAAACCTTCGAACGTATATTTTGGGTTTAGGTAAAAAGGTTTTTTCTGAGGTGGTTTTTCAGGAGGCACAGCTTGCGCCTGATTTGCGGATGCGGCTTGTTTTTGCAGCTCCGCTTCTTTTATTTCGAATGTTACAGGTAAAACCTTGCCAAGGGTTTTTAATATGGCGATATTTAATATGTCTCTGTAGTGGTCGTAGATCCAGTCTTTGAAAAAATTAGACGGAACCTGGATAACCAAACTGTCTTCTGTAATAGAAGCAAGCTTTGCTTGGGTGAGCCAGTTTTCAAAAGCCTGTTCCCCTATTTCCTGTTTAGTATATTCTAGAATTTTGTCCCAGAGATTGGCTGCGTCAAAAGGCATAATCTTTCCACATTTTTTCCACATTATAGCAGTGCGCTTTTCTCTTTTCAAGATAAATCTTTTGTCTTATTGGGTTGGGCAGGACGAACAAGGCTATTTTATCTTTAATAGCATAGGAAATCAGATCTTTCCGCCTTCGCTCTTAGGGTATATTCGTAGATATTATATGACGAGCTTCGGCGGATGCGCAAAATCGCCAAAAGTTTCGCTTTTGACGAAACCCCAAAGGCGATTTTGCTTGATAGCATAGGAAATTATATCGACTTTTTTGTGCTCAATTTGACCCTTCGACGCGGCCTTCGGTCTTGCTCAGGGTCTGTGCAAAATCTGCTAAAGTTTCTGCCCGAAGGGCAGATTTTTCTTGACGAGAACAAGCTTTGTGCTATAATAAATCACTTAAAGTGAGGATAAAATGAAAAAACATCTTACCCGCAAAAGTCTTAGAAAAGGAAAACGCAAGCACGGATTTAGAACCAGGATGTCAACTTCTGCAGGCAGGAAAATTATAAAACGCCGGAGACAGAGGGGCAAACATAAGTTCACAGCTTAATGAACGCAAACTCTTTTTCAAGAAAAGAGAGCCTAAAAAAAAGCGAAGCGATTAAGACGGTTCTTGATTATGGTATTTGCCTTAAGTCTAAATCGGTTAATGTCTATATTCTTAGAAAATCAAGCGCTGGTTTTAACAAAGCGGCATTTATCTGCAAAAAAACTCTGCATCAAAAGAAATCTGTATTAAGGAACAGGGTCAGAAGAGTTTTGCGGGAAGCTTATAGAAAAACAAAGCATATTTTCCCAGCCGGACATGACATTATTATAGTAGGCACCAGGGTTACTCAAGATACTTTGTCAATAGAAATAGAAAGAGAAATTTTAGATGTTTTTAAAAAGTATAGTAAAAAATAGTATTATTTTTTATCATAACTATATATCTTCATTGATGTTGTGTCAATGCAGATTTCACCCGTCTTGTTCTCAGTATGCGCTTGTGGCAATAGAGGATAAAGGCATTATTTTAGGCCTATTAAAAGGTCTGGGAAGGATTATGCGCTGTAACCCATTTTTTAAAGGCGGGTACGATCCGTATAAGTGAAGCTCCACGGCTTTACAGCCGTGGCATCTTTTATTATGGGATTCGCTTGAGCGAATCCCGAGCCCCGATTTATCGGGGCGAGGGGTAAAAATCTATGGAAAAAAAAGTTTTATTAGCAGTCACACTCTCCATCGTCGTAATATTAGTTTATCCAATGATCCTTGCCAAAATAAATCCTGATTTGGCAATTCAGGCTCAAAAACCACAACTCATTCAAAAACAAGAAGTTGTAGAAAAAAATATAGGTACCAATCTAGCCAGGCTAGATAAGGAAAGTCAATTTGCGCAATCTAACCTGGTCAGACCTATTGAATTGCCTTCAAATGCAGTAACAGAGAGTTTTTATACTGACAGATATGTTTTCGACGTAACTAATATAGGCGGGTCTATCAGTAGAATTCTAATAAAAGATTCTAAAAGAAAAAGTGATATAGCCCTTGTTACAAAAGCAATAAATTCAGCGGGCATTTTATCTGTTGACGGGAAAGGCATATTGTCAGGCATATCTTCACAACCCTTTGTAATACATAATGATACAAAAACATATTTATTGGAAAATAAAGAGATAAGGCTAGAAAAAAATATTTCTTTTTTAAAAGATAAATACGGTCTTGATACAATTATAAAAATTACAAACAAGACTACACAAATCCAGGACCTGTCTTTTGATATTACAGTTGCTTCCAATATATCAAAGAATGAAATGATGGAAACAAGATACGTAGAGCTTGATATCCATTATAAAGATGGAAGCGTTAAAAAATTAACAGGCAATAAGCTGTTAGAGCACAATAGGTTATATAAAAATGATATAGATTGGATTGTGCTTAAGAATAAGTATTATGCAATAATAGCAAAGCCTGACTTTGATTCCAAAGGCGTTTTTACAAAAAACATTTCAGGAGAGCCAGTGCTTGGGTTCATTGTTGAAGACGACAAAGTTTTACCTGGAGAAACAAGAGCGTATAAGATAAATTTTTATATCGGGCCTATGGAAATAAAAGAGCTTGAAAAAATAGATCTAAATTTTACAAAGGCATTGAATTTCGGATTTCTTACAAGTATAAGCCTGATTCTGTTAAGCATACTGCAATTCTTTTATTCTATTTTACATAATTACGGAGTATCGATACTTTTACTTACTATTTGCATCAATTTATTTTTATATCCTCTTACTTTTAAGAGCTTAAAATCAATGCAGAAACTCCAAGAGCTGCAACCGCATATAGAAAAAATCCGGCAGGAAAATAAAGATAATCCTAATAAACTAAATAAAGAAATAATGGAGCTTTACCGACGGTATAAAGTGAATCCTATGGGAGGGTGCTTGCCTATGGTTTTACAAATGCCGGTTTTTATAGCGCTTTATAATACGCTATCCCGTTCAGTAGAACTTAAAAATGCTTCTTTTCTATGGATAAAAGATCTTTCTATGCCAGATGCATTTTTTCCTTTAGGGGTTAATATTCCTTTATTGGGTAACGCTATAAATTTATTGCCAATTTTAATGATAGGTGCTATGATATTACAACAGAAGATATCCCAATCTACTACAGGCTCTAGCCAGTCAGAGCAGCAAAAACTTATTACAAATATTATGCCTGTAATGTTTGGGTTCATATTTTATTCTTTACCATCTGGGCTAGTATTGTACTGGCTTACAAGTACTCTGGTTACAAGTTCTATGCAGTTTTTAATGTATAAACATCGTTGAAATTGGCTAAGGAATTTAATATGACTGACAGTAAGATTGATATCATAAATCAAGATGAGATTGAAGTAGAAGCTAAAACTGCTCAAGAAGCAATAAAAATAGCTTTATCTAAACTGAAGGTTAAAAAATCAGAAGTAGAAATTTCTGTGCTTAGAGAAGAGAACAAAGGCCTATTTAGTATGCAAGGCACTAAATTAGCTAAGGTTAGAGTAAAAAAGATACGGTAGAAGATATGGTAGATGATACGGTTGTGATACGGTTCTGCTTCGCCCTTAGATTTTAGTAGTTTGGACTGAAGATGGGCTTCGCAGGAATTTAGAAGCAGAACCAATTCCTGCGTAGCTCGTCACGCAAGCTTACGCACATACCCTAAGAGCGTAGCAGAACGTTCCACGTGGAACATTTTTGATATGGGTAAAATAATATCAGTTTGTAATCAAAAAGGCGGAGTAGGAAAAACTACAACAGTTGTTAATCTTGGGTATTATCTTGCTCATAAAGGTAAAAATGTACTGATAATAGACCTTGATCCGCAGGCAAATGCTACTAGCGGCCTAGGACTTGATAAATCAAAAATAGAAAAAAGCATATATGATATATTGATCAATAATTCGAAACCAAGCGAGGCAATGCAGGAAGTAGGTATGCCTCAATTAAAGCTAATACCGTCGAATATTAACCTTACAGGCGCTGAAATAGAATTGGTAAGCTTTATGAACAGAGAGTATAAGCTAAAGCAAGCACTTAAAAAAGTCGTAAATGAGTTTGATTTTATATTGATAGATTCACCACCATCTCTTGGGATATTGACTCTGAATAGCCTTGCAGCCTGCAATTCTGTGTTGATTCCAATGCAGTGCGAGTATTATGCGTTAGAAGGTTTGAGCCAGTTGTTAAATACAATTAATTTGGTAAAAGAGAATCTTAACAAAGATCTTGAAATACAAGGTGTCCTGTTGACAATGGCTGATTACAGAACAAATCTTACATCTGAGGTTATAGATGAGGCAAAGAGGTTTTTTAAGGAAAAGGTATTTAAAACAATCATACCGCGCAGCATAAAATTAAGCGAAGCTCCTGGATTTGGGAAACCAATACATCTTTATGACAAGCATTCAATAGGGGCTAAGACATATCTTTCTTTGGCCAATGAAATCCTTGGGGAGGGTGTAACAGAGGATATAAATCAAATTGCCATGCAACAAACAATATCTGAGTAGCGAAGCGAATATAAAGAGAGCACCGAAAAAATCTAAAAATAGGCAGCGCTCTCTGATTACAGCGATTAATTTAGATTACAGTGATTATTTTATCGACGAGAAGAATCTTCGTAATCTTAAATAATCTGTGTAATCAGAAATTGCCGATGTAATTTTAGGAATTTTTCAGCAATCTCATAAATAAACTCTGCGCAATATGCAAAAGAGGTAACTATGGAAAAAAGAGCTCTTGGTAGAGGTTTAGCAGCCCTGATACCTGAAAAACAAACAACGGGTAATATTCAAATGTTAGAATCAAATATACAGCAAGGCGTAATAAACATTCCAATAGAAAAAATAAAAACAAATAAATATCAGCCCAGAGAAGAATTTAATCAGGAAGCATTAGATAATTTGGCAGTTTCTATTAAAGAAAAAGGCTTTATCCAACCTGTTTTGGTCCGTCTGACAAATAATGAATATGAACTAATAGCAGGAGAAAGACGACTCAGGGCTGCAAAAAAAATCGGTTATAAAGAAATCCCAGCTATTATTAAGGAAGCGAGTGATCTAGATTCTTTGGAGCTTTCTATTATAGAAAATATTCAAAGAGAGAATCTAAATTCAATAGACCAGGCAAGGGCATATAAAAGACTGCAAGAAGAATTTAACATGACGCAAGAAAATGTAGCTGATACTATTGGTAAAGACAGGGCAACAGTAGCAAATATCTTAAGATTATTAAACTTGCCAGCTAGAATTCAAGAGTATGTTTCACGTGGAACCATTTCAATGGGTCACGCCAGAGCAATGCTAAGTTTGAGTAAAGAATCAGAACAAATGAGATTATGCACTAAGATAATAAAAAACGACCTATCTGTAAGAGATACAGAGAGTTACGCAAAAAAAATTGTAGGGAAGGGTTTAAAACCTTTCCCTACAAAAACAATAGAAGACCCAAATCTTAATTCTATAGAACAGGAATTAAGAGAAATATTTGGAACAAAAGTAAAAATCTTAAAATCTAAAAAAGGCGGTAAAATAGAAATAGAGTTTTATTCTGATACAGATATGGAGCGTGTCATATCTCTTTTAAAATCAAGCAGTTGACTTAAAAATGTCAACTGCGCAGACCCCACACCCAGACAGCGTTAACAATAGTTATTATAATATCTGGGTGTGGGGTCAAATTCGGGCTTATCACTTACGGAAACCTTTGGTTTCCGTAAGTGATGTCCTCATTTGAGATGAATCAGCAGGCATTAATTTTAATTAAACCGGATGGGTTGAAAAAATCTTTAACAGGAAATATATTGGCAAGGCTTTCTGAAACAAAACTTGAAATAGTTGCAGCTAAAATGGTCAGGGTCTCTAGAGAACTTGCCGCCGAACACTACAAGCATATGAAAGACAAGCCATTTTTTGAAGATCTTCTTAAATATATACAAGGAGAGTTACACGATAGACGGAAAGTCATGGCAATGGTCTATTGGGGAGAAGATGCTATTACAAAGATAAGGCAGCTTGCAGGCGCAACAAATCCCGAAGAAGCAGATCCTACAACTATCAGAGGTTCTTATGGCAGGATAACCACAAAGGGCCTTTATGAAAATGTCCTTCATACATCATCCAATGAACCAGAGGCAGAGAGGGAGATAAAACTCTGGTTTCAGCCAGAGGATATAATAGTGGATCTATATCCAACTAAAGTAATTGAGATTAAATCAGATAAAAGACGCGTTTGGGCGTAAAGGTGTTATATGATAAAAAGCATGACAGGATTTGGAAAAGGCGAAGCAAAAAGTAAAGCAGGTATTTTTACCGTCGAGCTGCGTACTGTAAACCACAGGTATTTTGACTTGTCTTCTAAAATTCCGAACAGCCTTATGCTTTTAGAAGACAGGATAAAAGAACTCCTCAATAAAAATATAAAAAGAGGCAAAGCAAACCTTTTTCTTTCATATCGTTCCCTGGAAAAAGAATCAGCGGATATAACATTTGATAAACAAGCAGTAGATAAATATTACAAGATATTGGCTGAGGTTAAAAAACGCATAGGCATAAAAGAAGAGATCAAATTATCTCATATACTTTCTTTTGCAGATGTTATTGTCCATGGCGAGAAGAGCCTTGATGTGGATGCTATATGGGCCTCTGTGAAAGAAGCAGTTGCTAAAGCAGCGTCTGATTGCAATAAGATGAGGGAGGCCGAAGGTAAAGCGCTCTATAAAGATTTTTCTGCAAGAATAGTAAAAATTTCAAGCTATATTGACACTGTAGCAGACGTGTCTCCCTTAGTAGTGGAAGAATATAAACGCAAACTGGATTCTAGGATACAGGATATTGTAAAGGATAAAAAAATAGACGAGACCAGGCTGGAAACAGAATTGGCTTTGTTTGCAAAACAGTGCGACATATCAGAAGAGATTATCCGCATAAGAAGTCACCTAGAGGGTTTTAGAAAAGCTATTGAGACAGGCGAAGAAGCAGGCAGAAAACTTGATTTTATATTGCAGGAATTAAACAGGGAAATTAATACGCTAGGCGCAAAAGCAAACGATATAAAAATATCCAGGATAGTCATAAACATAAAAAGCGAATTAGAAAAGATGCGCGAACAAGCGCAAAACGTAGAATAGATTAAAGAATAAAATGTTAAACCCTAAATCCGAAACTCTAAACCACAAATCCCAAACACTATGTTTAGAGTTTGTAGTTTGTGGTTTAAGGTTTGTTTAGGATTTAGTGTTTAGAGTTTAATCATGTATATGAAAAAACAAGGCATCTTATTCATAATCTCTGCTCCATCAGGCTCAGGCAAAACAACGCTTTGCACCAGGCTTGTGGAATCCGTCGATAGTTTATACAGGTCTATTTCTATGACTACTAGGGCGCCTCGGCCTGGAGAAAAAGACGGCATGGACTATATCTTTATAGAAAAGCAGGAATTTATAAAGCGCCAGAAAAAAAATGAATTTTTAGAATGGGCAAAAGTTTTTAGCGAATATTATGGGACTCCAAAAAAGCATATATTACATATGCTGAAAAGAGGCAGCGATGTTTTATTAAGCATAGATGTCCAAGGCGCTATGAAGATAAAACGGCTTAAATTATACGCTGTTTATATATTTATACTGCCGCCGTCTCTTGAAATGCTCAGAGAAAGGCTTGTTAATCGTTCAACAGATTCGAAAGAGGCGATCTGCGAGAGGCTGAATATTGCCAAAAAAGAAATGGCATGTAGTCATAAATACGACTATGTGATTATAAATAACAGGCTGGAATCAGCCCTTGATAGCTTAAGGGCTATTATTGTTGCAGAGAGATGTAAGGTTAAACGAAGTCATTAAACATAGGTCCCTCGCCCCGATAAATCGGGGCTCGGGATCAAATCCGCCTAGGCGGATTTGAAAGGAGTTAAATGGCTTATATGCCGGTAGAAAAAATATTTAAAGGATCGGACAGTATTTATAAAATTACAATACTTGCTGCAAGGCGCGCAGTTGAACTCAATAACGGAGCTAAGAAATTAATAGACACCGCCACTTCCAAATTTTCCACCATTGCCTTAGAAGAAATAGCTGCTGGAAAAGTGACATACAAAATTAAAAATTAGCGTATAGCGTATAGTTTTTCTATCCGCTAAACGCTTTACGCTATCCGCTAAAACATTATGGCTAAAAAAGAAGTTATTATTGGCGTTACTGCAAGCGTCGCTTGTTATAAAGCTTTGGATGTTATAAGCGCTCTTCGCAAGCAAGGCATCCAAGTAACAGTGATTCTGACAGAAGAGGCAGAGGAATTTATAAAGCCTGTGTTATTTCAGGCGGTTTCCGGGAACAAGGTAATAACGCACAATATGTTTAATATACCCGAGGAATGGGATTCAGGCCATATTTCACTAGCTGAAAAAGCGGATTGCATTGCTATTATACCAGCTACAGCGAATATTATCGGAAAAATAGCAAACGGCATATGCGACGACATGCTTACATGCGCTGTCTGCGCTGCAAAAGCCCAGGTTTTATTGGCCCCGGCAATGAATGAGGCGATGTATAACAATAAGCTGGTCCAGGAAAATATAAAAAGGCTTAAAGATATAGGATATAATTTTACAGGCCCTGTGAAAGGTCTGCTGGCATGCGGCAAAGAAGGTATGGGCCACATACAAGAGGTAAATAAGATAGTAGAAGAGATAAGGCAATTATTATAAACACTAAATCCGAAACACTAAACTCTAAACAAACTCTAAACTCCAAATCACAAATCCCAAACATTATGTTTAGAATTTGTGGTTTGTGATTTAGGATTTGTTTAGGATTTAGAGTTTAGTGTTTAGAGTTTTTCAAGGGAGTATTTCTATTAGAATAGTTGTTACTGCAGGTCCAACCCAAGAACTCATAGACCCTGTGAGATTTATTTCAAACAGATCCACGGGATATATGGGGTACAAAATAGCAGAAGAAGCTCTTAAAAGAAAACATAGAGTTACTCTTATAAGCGGCCCCACAAATCTTATTCCGCCCAGAGTGGATAATCTTATTTATATAAAAACAGCTGATGAGTTATTAAAAGAGCTTAAGAAAAATATATATTATGCAGATTGCTTGATTATGTGCGCTGCTGTAAGCGATTTTAGGGCGCAAAAAATTTCTAATAAAAAAATAAAAAGAAAAAGCACATTATCTATTATCCTAGTGCCTAATAAAGATATATTACATGAATTAGCAAGGTATAAGAAACACAAGCTGTTTGTGGGTTTTAACTTAGAAACATCTAACCTGGTTAGAAATGCCAGATTAAAACTTAAATCTAAAAATTTGGATATTATAGTAGGAAATAGATTAACAAAATATCATAACCCTTTTGGCAACAATAAGTTAGATGTAGATTTAATAAATAAAAATGGGGATATAGTGAAAATAAAGAACAAGAACAAAACCTTTATCGCCCATGTTTTGCTTGACAAAATAGAGGAATTGAGGTATTTTTAACAACGTGTAGCAGCGTTTACTGAAGCTACGCGTTTTTTGTCTTACGGTTTAATTAAAGGCGGCGTAGCCAAGAGGGAAGGCAGGAGTCTGCAAAACTCTTATTCACCGGTTCGATTCCGGTCGTCGCCTCCGATTTTTGCCAAAGGCAAAAATCGTCCCGAGCGACTCTGATTTTGCTTTATGTCGCGAGGGGCAAAAAAGCCAAATGCCTCAGAAAAGAAAAGACTTAAAAATTGAAGGTCAGAATCTCTGGTACTTAGTGGGATTAATTACAAGCGATGGAAGTTTAAGTAAAGATGGCAGGCATATAGACGTAACTTCTAAAGACAGGGAGTTTTTAGAAACTTTGGTAGAAAAATTAAAAATGTCTAACAAAGTTTGTATTAAAAACAGAGGAACAAACAAGGAAGCATATCATATTCAAGTTTCAAATAAAAATTTCTACGATTTTCTTCTATCTTTAGGGCTTACACCAAATAAATCGCTGACTTTAGGAGCTTTAAATGTGCCTGATAAATTTTTTGTTGATTTTCTAAGAGGTTTAATTGATGGAGACGGATGTATTCGTACCTGGATACATCCGTCTAACAAGAAAGAACAATGGAGCCTGCGTATTTATTCTGGGTCAAGTGTTTTTATAAGCTGGTTAAAAAACGTTATAGTATCTTTACTAAAGGCAAAAGGTAGGATTTATAGAGAGAAAAGTAACATATGGACATTGAAATATGGCAAAATGGCAGCAAGACAGATTGTTAAAGAATGTTATTATGATGGATGTTTTGGGCTGCAAAGAAAAATAATGCTAGCTAAGAATTGTATAAATTCTTATAGAGGGTGGAGTAAAAGCTGTACACTTAATTGTTAAAATGAATTAATGGCCGGGGTGTCGGAACTGGCAGACGATATGGACTTAAAATCCATTGGCTCGTAAGGGCCGTGTGGGTTCAAATCCCACCCCCGGCACCAAATCCGCCAAAGGCGGATTTGATCCTGAACGAGCGCGTAATGAAACGACGTATTAGGAGTTTCATAGCGAAGTGAAGGATCTTTACAGACAGGAGAATTTAAAAATAAAAAAGTACAGTACTTTGTTAGTTTTTCAGTTTTGTCTTAAATCGTTCTGATTTGATGTTGTATAAGGAGCAAGCCAATTCTTTGTTCTTTGATAGCAGGAAGCTGGAGTCAATGATGATAAGTGAAGCAACA
>Ga0247841_10002418_pt1 | contig 37300 bp, 34 predicted proteins | sample LaCruzMarch2015__2_FD_192410 | JGI IMG/M metagenome (GOLD analysis project Ga0247841, IMG submission 192410) | Freshwater microbial communities from meromictic Lake La Cruz, Castile-La Mancha, Spain - LaCruzMarch2015_18m | ecosystem: Environmental > Aquatic > Freshwater > Lake | place: Spain... | reverse complement strand
CCAAGATGAAATTTCTCATTCATCATTTTAGCAGTTTCAAGCACAATTTCATGCTGGGAGATTTTTGGAGTGAGAAAAAAAACTTTTTTATTATTTTCAAGCGCATAACTTAATGCAGGTGCAAGGGAAGAAACAGTTTTGCCTAATCCCGTAGGCGCATGTGCGAGAAATATTTTTCCCTTGGTAACTACTTCCGCCGCGTCTTTTACAAATTCATTCTGCTCCGCTCGCACCTTCTCATGAGGAAACCACACCTTCATGAGTAGAGCAGAGAAAGAGTGCTTTTAATTATTTGCAAGGGGGTTTGCCGGGAAAAGAAAGCGGCTATTGCTTTTGCGACTTGGGAATTAGCAACTCCTATTTTCCCAGGTTAGCCAAGGGTAGCCCGCCCCGTTACAAATGCTCCAGTTGCCATTAGTGGTTGCCCACTCGTTTCCAGAGATCTGCTCCCAAGTGCCCCATGAGCTCATTGGCGCGTTCGTATAATAGTACATGTTACTTGAGTTATCCCAGAATGAGTTAGAGCCTGTAGGTCCGGTATTTGATCCGCTTGGGCAGCCTACAAATCCGCCTGTGAAGTTTACTGCAACAGGGTCTCCAGTTACAGTTCCCGCAGAGAAAGAGTTGAGCACTGTCATTCCGCTTTTGCCAAGGTACCCTCCAACACAACTGTACCCTGAAACAGAGCTTGTGGTGTAAGTATTTAGCGCGGTTCCACTGCTGCTATAACCTCCAATAATTCCTCCTGTGTGAAGAGTGTAATAATCACTGCTTACTGTTCCAGTGGTGTAAAAATTTGTTATTGTTCCGCCGCGGTTTTCCCCGGCTATTCCTCCATTGGAGGCATTGGCGTTTCCATTGGAGCTATGAACAATACCGCTAAGATAAGAGTTTGATATTGCTCCCTGATTTACTCCTGTGATTCCCCCAACATACCTTGCTCCATTTCTGATATTAACATCAGCAAGACCGAGTTTTGTAATAATTCCATTTGTAGCAATATCCGCAAACAGTCCGGTCACTACCGCTGCCTCACCACTTATGTTTGAATCCTGCACACTGGCGTTTATAAACAGCCCTGAAATTATTTTTCCATTCCCGTCAAGTTTTCCTCTGAAAGTGCCTATTGGGTAAAATCCAGAGCCATTGTTCCAAGTGGTGGTTTGAGAGCAATCAATATTGCTTAGCAAAATATAATTTGCATCGGTTGCTTTGTTTACATCCTGCAGCATGTTACAGTCGCATAATCCATACGGGTCGGCGGTGCTTCCGCTTCCGTTAAGGAAATACCCTCCGGCTGTTCGGCTGTCGCAGATCTGCTTTAATGTTCTTGAAGAACTGCTTGTTGAGGTGTTCTGCGAGGAATCAATGCAGTTAATATCCCAAGTGTGGGTATCTTCCGCTAGTGTTCCTGTGTTATAATCAATAATGTTTATCTCCCCATTTGCAACAGAAGTTATAGTGTTTTTATCCACCCCATCAATTTTGAGGACGCATTGGCTGATTGTTCTATTATCACTCGCAAAGAATTTGAAGCTTACTCTACTCACCGAGAAATAATTATCCGCTGGGGAAGAGAGGGTTATTGTCGGTGCACTTTGGTCAAGTGCTAAAATTATTTTGTTTGAATCTGTTGGGGTTGCGCTTATTGCACAATTAACCGTTACTGAATAATTGGCATTTTTTTGCAAACCATCCTGCGTGGTGTAATATATTATTGTGTGGCAGGTTCTTGCTGTGCCCGCATTTCCTGTGCATGAGCACGCATTTTCTAAATCCTCCAATGAGAAAAGCAGTTTTGAACCAAATGCGAGTTGTTGGCTATAATTATTATCAATCCCGTCAAGAGTAATTCCTGTAACAGTTAACATTTCCCCTGAGTTATTTTGAAGAGCGATTAATCCGCTTCCATCCGTTCCTACCAAAGCATCCGCGATACTAAATCCCCCTTGTGTTAAATTCCCTATTTTGCCGCTTGTGGCTGCAATGTTTTGAGCATTTGTATTTGACCCGACAATCCCAACAATAACTAAAGAAATAACGATAATTACTGCAAGTACAACTAAGTACTCAATCGTTCCCTGCGCAGTTCTTTTGAAATTTGATGAATGCATGGTTAATTAGAATTGCTTTTTTGCATTATATAATACTTCTTTTTTTGGTTTTCCTTTCCTAGAAAAAGCTTAATATCCCCTAAAGGGGTATTAGTATCTTATGAAAAAACCAGTGAATTTGATGCAGAAGCTTAGAGCCAGATTAAAGGGTTCTTCTGCAGAACGCCAAAGTGCATTTGGTGGAGTTGTTGCAGAGGCAAAAAATATGAAACCAAAAGCCCCACGGCGCCCCCTGCCTGGAAGAAGGGGCGCATCTGGCCCTGGCGGCAAATGGTTTCAGAGTGATATGATTAGAAATCTTGGGGCGATGGCATCAAATGAAAGGAATCCTAATCAGGCGGTGGCAAAGAAACTGCACATTATTTTAACCGGCGGCGGCAGGGGGGATTTGCAGATAGGAGAATATTCTACAGAGGCGGGAGCATTAAACGAACTACTGGTTAAGCTTTTGAAAGCAAATGAAAAAATAAGTTTAACTCCGCTCCAAGAAAGAGTGCTTGCCGGGGTTAGGGTTTAATTTTTTTTACTCAACTTTGGCTTTTCAAATTTCAATTTCTGAGCTTTGTCAAACCATTAACGCAGTGTTTTACTTCCCCGTTTTTTAGCGCGAGCACCATTTGCTCCGCAACTTCTAAAGCAACATTTTCCTGCGCTTCAAGTGTTGATGCGCCTAAGTGTGGAGTGCAAGTAACTCTTGAATGAGCAATTAGTTCCTTATTCGCGGGAGGTTCTTCAGAATAAACATCAAGCCCCGCGGCGGCAACTTTTCCATCAGCAAGAGCTCCAAAGAGCGCACTCTCATTAATCACTCCTCCGCGCGCAACATTAAGGATGTAAACTCCTTTCTTCATTTGCGCAAATTCCTTCTCCGCAATCATGTTCTTTGTCTTATCAGTAAGCGGAACATGCACTGTAATGTAATCAGCGCTCCTATAAATTTCCTCAAGTTCTGCTTTCTTTACCCCAAGCTCCGCAAATTTCTCCGCGGGAAGGAACGGGTCATAAACAATTACATTCATTTCCATTGCGAGTGCTACTTTTGCAACTTTTTTTCCAACATTTCCAAATCCAATTAATCCTAAAGTTTTTCCCTTGAGTTCAGTTCCCTCAAAGCTTTTGCGGTCCCACTTTCCTTCCTTCATGCTTTTTGTTGCGTTATGCACATGCCTTGGTATTGCCATCATGAGTGCAAGCGTGTGTTCCGCAGCAGCATTAGTGTTTCCAAATGGGGTATTCTCAACAACAATTCCCAAGGTTTTTGCGGATTCCTTATCAATATTATCCGTTCCCACTCCCGCTCTTCCAACTATTTTTAATTTTCCTTTTGCTCCAGCTTCAAGAACTTTCTTAGTAATTTTTACCCCGCTCCTCACAACAAACCCGTCATATTCAGGGGCGAGTTTTGCAAGCTCATCCTCTTTTAATCCAAATTTAGAATCAACCTTAATTCCAGCAGAGGACATGATTTTCATTGCAGTATCAGAAACTGAATCGCATAACAAAACTCTTTTTTCCATCAAATCAACCCCTCGCTTTGTATTAAGAAAAAAGTTTTAGTGGAGAGGGTTTAAATAAGTTAATATTACTCGCAAAGTCAAGTTAAGAAAGTTGGGGTATTTATTTAGCAGCTATTATTTTCCCAAGCGAGCCAAGGATAACCCGCTCCATTACATAAACACCAGTTCCCATCCGGGGTGCAGTATTTATTTCCGCTTGAATTATCCCAAAGAGTTCCAGCTTTGCATCCCTCATATCCTTCACAAGTTTCTGCACTTGTAGCATCCCACTCGTGGCAGTTTCCGTTGCTTTCAGCAGTGCAACCATCTTGTGCATTGCAGGTGCTTGTGGTTGTAAAATTTGTTGTATTGCATGCAGTTGGAGTTCCTGTGCAAGTATAATACTCCCCATTGCACAAATTAGGGTAGGTTCCAGTACACATATTATACTCGCTTGTCCAAGTGCATCCATTGTTTCCTTCGCATGTTTCTTGGCTAGTTGAATTCCAATCCCCGCAGTCCGAGCTCTCCCAAGTGCACCCAGGGTAATCAGTTTCGCATGTAGATTCATCAGTATTATCAAAAGAGTGACAATCTAAACTGCCCGTCCCCGTACAGCCATTTTGTGTATTGCATGCATCCGCGTCCCCATAGTTTGTGGTATTGCATTCGGTTGCGGTTCCTGCGCATGAATTATAATAAGTTTTATAACATTGGTTTGAGTAACCTGTTCCCCAATAAGCAAGAGGCGGGTTCAAGTAATTATAAAAGTAACTCGCATCCCCGTTAACATCAGCAAGCGCAAATGAATCTGTTGAGGAACCGCTAGTGTAATACCCTATTGTTGTTCCATCTGCCCCGTTTACATAACCTGATGAAAAAGAATTTAGCATGCTTGAACTCTGAATTACCCCAAGCAGTCCTCCATAACCATTTCTTGAGGTGCCCACTATAACATCCCCTGCAGAATAATTGTTTACAACGCTACCCCAGTTTAGGAATCCAACTAAACCCGCATACCCAAGGGGCTCAAATGGCCCAGGCCAGTCTGGAGCTGTTAAGTCAATTGTTGAATAATTATTATATAATCCTGCCCCGTTATGCAAGCCGACTATTCCTCCGCAATGATGGTCTATACAATAAATTGTTCCTTCTGAATAAGAATTATTTATTGTTCCTGTGGCAGGCCAAGAAACAAATCCAACAATTCCTCCAACTCCCGAACCCCCTCCACCAGAACCAACAATATCTCCGCTAAAAGATGAATAAGATATTCTGCCCGCACTACTTCCTGCAATTCCACCGACTCTAAGCCCCCCATTTATGTCTGCGGAGGTTAGCATAGTATTTTCCACAATCCCTGCGGCAGTAATATTTGCAAAAAATCCGACATCTGCCAGGCTTTCTCTGTCAATAAATAGCCCCGAAATAGTTTTACTGTTTCCATCAAATGTCCCAGAGAAGTCTACTATTGGATAAAATCCCGCCCCGCTACTCCAGCTTGAGGTTGCGGAGCAATCAATATCTTGGAGTAGAATATAATTTGCATCAGGTGAATTATTTACGTCCTGAAGCATTTCGCAGTCGCATAGTCCATAAGGGCTTGCGAGTGTTCCTTCCCCATTAAAGAAATATCCTCCCGCAGTGTGTTTGCTGCATACCCCCTCAAATGGAGGGTATATTGGTTCAATAGCATTAGTATCGGGGGTAAGAGCAACGCTCGCAGCACAATCAACAATTATTGAGTAAGTATATTTTTTTTGCAATCCATCCTGCGTGTTATAATAAATTTCCGCGTTGCATGTTTTTGTTTTGCCCCAATTTCCTGTGCATGAGCACGCATTTTCTAAAGCCTCCAAAGAGAAAGAAAGTTTTGAATAAAATTTTAATTTTGAGTTATAATCATTTTCCACTCCATCAAGAGTAATTTTGGTTATTGTCAAAATATCTTCAGAGTTATTTTTTAGACTTATAAATCCGCTTCCATCCGCGCTCACAAGCGCATCCGCAATGCTGATTCCGCCCTGATTTAGTCCGCCCATTTGGTTTACGCCAACTCCGACATTTTCAGGAGAGGTTGTGTTCCAAAGAAAAATAACAACTACAAGCGAGACAACCATTATTATTCCAAGAATAACAAGATACTCAATCATTCCCTGCGCAGGAGAAGAGTAGAACCCTTTTTTCATGTTAGAAGCTAGGCTTTTGGATTATTTAAACCTGCTTTTTTTGTTAAAGTTTCATTTCTTTCGCGAGCACATCAAGGTATTTCTTCAGTTCCTCAATACTCAAATCCCCCATATGCGGAATTCTCATAGTATCAGCTTTTCCTTTCTTAATTAAATCATCATTTAATTTTCTATACCCGCCGTCCATAACATACCCGCGAGCTTTAACCTTCTTTTTCACGTCATCAAGGTTTATTTTCTTAGTATTCTCAATGCAGGTAACAGTTTTTGAGCGGTAACCTTCTTCAGCGAAAAGTTCCATTCCCTTTGACTTCGCCCACTTCTGGGTTTCATCCGCAAGAGTTGCGTGCCTCTTCCAAACATTCTCAATGCCCTCTTTCTCCATCGCTTCCACTCTTTCTTTTAATCCAAAAATTATTCCTACTGCTGGAGTATAAGGGGTTTGGTTAGTGTCATAATCTTTCGCAAGTTCCAAAAAATCAAAGTAATATCCTCTTCCCTTTACGGTTCTTGCTTTTTCAAGTGCTTTCTCACTTACACTTGCGAATGCAAGTCCGGGAGGTAACGCAAAGCATTTTTGCGAGCTTGTTACACAAACATCAATTCCCCAATTATCCACTTCGATTTTAGCTCCGCCCATAGATGAAACCGCATCAACCATCAAAAGTGCTCCGTGTTCCTTCACAACCGGCGCGAGTTCTTTAATATTATTTTCAACCCCTGTAGAGGTTTCATTGTGTGTAATGCAAATCGCTTCATACTTCTTGCTGCTCTCCGCGAGTTTTTTTCTCAAGTCCTCGGCGCGAAACGCTTTCCCAAAAGGAATTTCAAATAAATCAACATTCTTCCCAATGCTCTTAGCAATATCATACCACTTTTTCCCAAATGCTCCGCAGGAGAGCATGAGTACATTTTCATTAACACAATTTCTAATTGCCCCTTCCATTAATCCGGAACCCGAACTTGTGGAGATTAACACCCTGTTTTTGGTTTGAAATACTTTCTTTAATCCGGCAGAACAAACCCCAAATACTTCCGCGAATTCCTTTCCCCTATGCCCAATCATTTCCTTTTGCATTGCGGCCATTGTGGAAGCAGGTACGCTGATTGGTCCGGGTATGAATAGTTTCATGTTGCTCACCAAAATTTTTTTGTTTCTTTTTAAAAAAAATTTGTAAGGAAAGGTTTTTATCTTTGCCCAAAACCTATTCCTGTTTTTCTTGTGGTTGCGTGCCCAAATCCCCCGCGGCCGGTCACTAATTCCGGAGCTGGTTTATCAGGAACACTTATTTGAGCCCTGCTCTTTTTGCTGATGATTAACATTTGTGAATCAGCAAGAATAAAGTTTGTATTTGGATGCGCTCTAATCGCGTCCCGAACTTTTCTTTGATATGCTGAAGAATATCTGCTTAACAAATTTCTTTGCTCAATAGTGAGCCGCACAAGCTTTACCCGTTTTCCTCCAATCACTTGCACAGGAACCCTTGGTCCATTAACATACCTCAAAGCGTTTTTTCCTCTAATTGTAACAACTTTCACAGGATGTCCCCTAACTAGCTTTACTAAATTCTTCGTCCCAAAATTTTTTTTGGCGGAACCAAGTACAGGTCTTCTTGCAACAATGCCAATTCCGCGCCTATCCGCAAGCATTTCAATCAATCCTCAATACGAGTTCCTTGGTTTTTTTGCTTTGTACGTACTGGAATGAATTATTGAAGTGTTCATCAACGGTGATGAATATTTCCGCCGAGCCTTTGTTTGCATTAGGTCTTGGAAAAATATTGTAATAATCCCTTAATCGTTCTCCCGCTTTGAATACAGTTATTTTTTTGCTCTGTACACCCATTCTCCCGCCCTTATCAAAAGCGAGCTGGTCCTCAAGCTGAATAGTAAGACTAATCATTTGGTCCTTGTTGGAATTATTCTCAAGCTGCACCATAAGTTCAACAGGCTCCCTCCTTGCAATATTCAGCCTCATTGGGTTAAGCTCTGTCTTGATATCAATCATTCACACCACCAAATTTCAATACAAACCTAAACCATAAAGAGCTTAATAAGATTTTCCTTGCCCTCGAAAGCAGGTTAGCGCATAAATGGCGTGTTTTAGTTCTCTTTAAGCAAATCTTTTTATTTAAGTAAAGCATTTCTTTTGTCATGGTTAAGGTTCATGATAAGGGTCTTGTTGGAAGAATGCATGTATTCGGCGCGATTGTGCTCCTTGCGGTTGCCGCATATTACTTGCCCTTCACCACAAAATATTATTGGCTCGTAACGCTCCTCCTAATAGTAGTGGGCGCGTATATGATGGTTTACGAAGATAATGATAAGAAATAGTTTTTGAGTTTTTCTTAGTTCTCTAGTTTTCTTAAAAATTTAAATTCCCCCCAAAATCCTTAAATACTTCTTAACCCCCTAAAGTTTAAGGAAAAAGAGTTTTTCTTCCGCCCTTTTCTTTCTCTGCGAGAAAGAAAAGTGTAGGTTGCCCAAAAGAAAGAGGCGTATAAAATTATGATACCCGAATCAGAATTAATTAGAAAAGAAGTTATTGTGAGGCAAATTGATTTGCCTTCTTCCGTTACGTTAACAAAAAAATCCCTCTTACGCTGGTGCACGCTTTCTTTAGGACTAATTTCGCCAAAAGAATCAAGGGACAAAGGCTTTTTGGTTTTTGACGCGTTATTCACTTTTCTCTTCACAAAAAAAACCGCTCCAACAACGCTTGATGTGAAAGCATTCATAAAAGAAAAAAGCGGGGTTGAGATGAGTGAGAAACTTATTCGCTACCACTTGAATAGATTAATTGAATTAGGGATTATAGCAAGAGACGGCTTAGTATACAAAATAAATCCCTCTCCAGTTAGCGAGAATCGCTCCTCAATGAAGGAATCCTTTAACGCTTGGGCAAAAAAACCACTCGAAAAGAATTTAGAAGATATCGCTCTTGCGCTTGAGAAACTCCAAAACGCGTACGAGAAATAAAAAAATCGCGTTGAATTTGAAAATTAGTTCTTTTATGCTAAAGAAATATTTTTTTATCCTTATTTTTGAGTCCCAAAACCCTATAAAAAAACCTTATATATTCTAATGCCTCATTATTTTGTATGGTCTTTTCTTTTTTTGGTGAAAAAGCCCAGTCAACTGCAGAATATCTTGTCCTTGTCGGGCTGCTTGTTACGGTTTCGCTTTTAGTTGCGGGGCTTGTAATTAATCAGGTCGATTCTTCTTCCAGCACTTTTTCAAAGGCTGATAATTTGGGTGCGGTTGCGGGAGCATTTGCTACAGATGATTTTACCGCTAACTCTTCAGGAGAATTATATTTAACAATAGCAAATCACTCAGATGAATCAATTACTCTTTCTTCAGTAACCATTGATGGCGTAACCGCAAGTTATTCTGATGATATTGATTTTGACAGCTCAAAATCATTTAAGCTTTTGGGGGTCGCGGAATGTGTTGGGGTATCTGGGGTGTATGCTGTTAGTTTTTCATATATTTCAGAATCCGGTCTTACAAAAACATATAGTTTTGGAACACTTAGGGTGCCCTGTTCTAATGAAGCAGCATTAATAGAAACTTCAGAGCCAGTGGTTGTTCCAGAGGGTGAATCCCTTTACTCCGCGTTCTTCTATTTAGATTCAAACTTTTCCGGAGGCTCGTTTGGTTTAACAAATTTAGTTGGCTCAAACTCGGGAGTAGCATATGATGGTAACTCAAAAATAGTTCAACCAGAAAATATTGTTGGTTTGTGGCACTTAAACGATAATGCTGATGATTCCTCAAGCAACGCGAATAATGGTTCGCTTGTTGGGGGCGCATTTTACACAAACGGATTTTGGGGCACAAGCGCACTCGATACTAATGGCACACAAGGATATGTTGCAATCCCGAGTAATTCCGCCTCTGATTTGCAGGGAGACTTCTCAATATTCGCGTGGGTGAATTATGCAAGTTTGGATGTTGGTTCGTGGTGGCAGGATTCTTTTGTGTGCAAGGATGATGCGACTAACAAATGGATGCTGACTTATGCGAATGGTTATGGAACGCTTTTGTGGCATGTGCAACCCAGTAATGTTGAATTGCACAGTAGTGTCGTTAATATGCCTTTGAATGAGTGGCATCAATTAGGACTGACAAGAAGCGGGAATGATTATACTTTTTACTATGACGGCGCCGCCGCTGGAACCGCATCAAGCTCTGTTTCAATACCAACACAAGCAACAGATTTGTGGATTGGGAAATGCGAAGGATACGCTGATGTTAAAGTTGAGGACTTAACAATTTGGGACGCCGCACTAAGCGCAACCGACGTGACTACACTCTATGATTCATGGGGAGTTGACTCAAATTATATTTCTCCAGTTTATGATACTGGGACAGACTCAAATTTTGTTTCCCTAAAATACAATTTCAGCGGGAGCGGAGTAACAACTTACTCTTATGGGGATGTATTATTGCCTTCAAAGGAAACAGATCTCGCCGTGAGCCTTAACGGGTTATGGCACTTAAATGTGACTCTTTCAAATCCCGTGAATGACTCTTCTTCATACTCTATTGACGGCGAACTTGGTGGTTCAGCAGGTCCAGTTGCGGCTCTTTGGGATAGAGATGGTCTTCAGCTCGACGGCTCAAGCGCGTATGTAAAAATACCTGTTGTTTCTCCTTCTCACCTTGAACCAGATTCAGCTGTATCTCTCTCGATTTGGGCGAAGAGAGTATCAACTAATTTTGATGGAGAGTTAATTTTTGCAAAACCCTTGCAGAACCCTAATTTTTGGGCGGCGGACTTCTATAATTATTCCCATACCGCGCCTGATTATAGTTATGGTTTTATTACAACCACACAAGCAGGCGCATTAAGTTTTGTAATAAAAACTGAGGGCGCGGGAAATCCAACTCAAACCGCAAACGCAACACTTCCTTCTGATGGACTTTGGCATCACTTGGCTGGAACATATGATGGTTCTGCGGTGAAAATTTATGTTGACGGGGTGCTAGTGGATTCAGAGAGTGCCACTGGTGATATTTATTATCCGAATACGGATGTTGCTGTTGGAATAGGAGGAGCTCCATTTGGAAACGAAGATTACTTCCACGGCACATTGCAGGAAGCCGCAATTTGGGGCAGGGCGCTAAGCGAAACTGAAATACAAGAGGTATTCAGCAAGGGCGCCTCAAAACTTGGAATAAAATACAGGGGATGCGATAATGCTGATTGCAGCGATGGCTCATGGAGCGCGCTTGATTCTAATATTAATACTTCAATAGACGTTACAAGCATTTTAGATAAGCGCTACTTCCAGTACCAAGTGCTTCCATCACTTTACACTTTTGAGGGCTCGCAGCAGTTCCCAAATGCTTATCCAAAGTTCGCTGATTTGAATTTTGTTTACATGAATTAATATTCGCTGATTTTTTTAATATTCGCTGATTTATCCTTGTCCTTTTTAGAGTTTTCATTTCCTTTTGAAAACCTTTTTGCGCTCACGGGCATGTTTTTATATTAAAACACCTTATTATTTCCGGTGAAGTTTTGCCTCCACAAAAACGCATGTCCTATGAAGCCTCGCCCGGCGAATTCTACAAGGGAATCACCGCGGTTGGAGAAACTTTTGAGGGTGAAACAAAAACAGTTGTGGAAAAAAATCCTGATTTTGTTCTCTTCTGCAAAAAGATGCACAAGCAATTTCCCGGTCTTGGGAAGGGTGCGATTTATAGCGACCAGCATAAAGAGGCGGTGCAATTCTTGGGGTGGCGATTGAGCGCTGAAGAATTCATGGCGACAATAAAAGGAATTTCAATGGTTGGAATACTTGCCGCAATAATTATCCTCGCCGTATTCTATTTTGTTGGTTATGTGCTCCCGATTGGCGATGATGGAATTGGGCTGGGTTTAATACAAAACTCCGATGCTCTTGGGAGCTTCTCTCAAATGGTTCTTGGGGCAGTCGCGCTGATTTTGTTCGGCATGATTGGAATGGTAATTTACATGATTTACGGCTATCCGATTAACGCCGCTGATGAGGAAAAGAACCGCGCGCTGACCTATGTTCCTGAAATGGTCGGCTACATGATAATGTCAATGAAACTTGTTCCAAACCTTGAGAAGGCGATTGAGTTTAGCGCAAAGCACGGGAAAGGAAAAGTTGCTGACGATTTTAAGAAACTCATTTGGGATTTTCAAATCGGGGTATATTCCTCAATTAGTGAAGGGCTTGATATGCTTGCCTACCGTTGGGGAAAGTATTCAACAGAATTAAAAGAATCCATGATGCGAATAAGAGCCAGCGTAATGGAGCCCTCCGAATCAAAGCGCTACCAAATACTTGATAAAACAATGATGGAGGTGCTTGATAGCGTTAAAGAGAAGATGGGGGATTATGCGCGCAGTTTGAACCAGCCCTCAATAATGCTCTTCTATATTGGGGTACTCCTCCCGCTTTTACTTGTGATAGTTCTTCCCGTGGGCTCCGCCTTCTCCGGAATGCCATTTGCTACAGCGCCAGTGCTATTCGCAATTTATTGTGTGGGAATACCCTTCATGGCATTTACTTTCGCGAAGAATGTTGTGAAAAAAAGGCCGCCAACATATGAGCCCCCCGAAATTACTGATAATTTTGTCGGACTCCCAAAGAAATGGATGATGAAGCTTGGCGGGGGAAGCGCGGACTTGAGGTTAATAGCAATTTTTATTCTTATAATCGGGGTTGCATTATCCGTTACTTTATCCTACGAGGGGTTTCCTCCAAAGGATTTAATGCCAAAGAATGAGGATGGTGTGCCAATCTTCCAATTAATTCCTCCAGATAAGCAATATGCGGAAATATTCGCGGAGTATGGCGCGGATTATTTTGAAAAAGTTCTTGACCTTTATATTATTCAAATAGGGGACCCGCTTCCCAATTATGGTGTGAGAGAGGGGCGATTGTATAAATCCCTAATAGCGCAAGGGGCATATGCCACCGCGCTTGATACAGAAAGAGTTGTTCTAAAAAAGGAGCTTGAGATAACAAGCAAACCAAAAAATGATCCTACAAAGTATATATTTTGGTCCGGATTATTATTTACAATTGCCCTAATGGTGTCATTCATTTTGTATTATAGAAATATTTACAAGAGAAACGCCCAGCTCCAAATAGTCCAGATGGAGGACGAGTTCAAGGAATCAATGTATATGATTGCCTCAAGAATGGGTGAAAACAAGCCTGTTGAGAGCGCATTAAAGCAGGCGAAAGAATTCCTTCCTAATTTATTAATTAGTAAAAGAATCTTCGGCAAAACCGTTGAGAATATTGAACTCATGGGTCTCCCGCTCGAAACAGCGGTGTTTGATCCAGTGTACGGCGCAATGAAAGGAATTCCCTCAAAAACACTTACAACCGCAATGCGCCTCTTAGTGGACTCCGTAACACTTGGTGTTGAAGTCGCCTCAAGAACACTAATGTCCCTCTCGCTCCAAATGGAGAATATGGATAAAGTAAATAAGGCGCTAAGCGACATGGTTTCTGATGTAACTACAACAATGCAGACAATGGCGCTCTTTATCGCCCCAATGGTCCTTGGAATAACTACCGCTCTTCAAAAAGTTGTAATAATGACACTTGCTAGTGTAGTGGCATCTCCTGAGGCAATGGGCGCGCAGGACGCTTCCTCAACAATTGCAAGCTCCGGAGTTGGGGATGTTGTCGGGAACGCAGGCAACATCGGCTCAATATTTAAAGTAAGTATTGATTCATTCCGTTCCTTTGCCACTCCAAGAGATTATTTAATAGTAATCGGGATATATGTTGCGCTTATAGTAGTAATACTCACTTTCTTTACAACAAAAATAAAGGAAGACAACAGCCTTATCTTCAAAATTAATCTTGCTAAATCCCTCCCAATAGCAATGGCTATTTACCTTATCACTACAATAGTTGCTAACTTTGCGATAGGAACTGTAATGGGCTGATTCAAATGTTCGAACTTTTCAAGGACAATAAAGGGTCACGCCCAAGGCGTTTTTCCCCGAGGGATTTGCTCCATCAGGAGCAAAGGGCTCAAGCTGAATCAGTTTTTCGTTTAATGATTGACTCGGCTATTGGGCTCGCAATTCTAATTATTATAGTATCCTCCCTTTCCCAGTTTGATAAGCTCGCGCTTAACCAATCCGTTTCAGATTTTCGTGACCTCGTGGTTTCCTCTTCCCAGTCCCCTGACGGAATGGTGTTTAATTCAAAGGAATTAACTTTCGCGCAGGGGCAAACCTTCTCCACTCTTGACCTTGAGTCCTGGACAAATATTAGCGAAAAGTGTTTTGAGTTTGATTCAGTGGCAAAAGCCTCTATGAATGTTCCTGATGCCCATAACCAAGCCGAGTTTTTGAGCAGATTCAATGTGAAGGTTTCAGCTAAATGCGATTCGCATCAATGCGACCCGACAAACCAAAGCGACCCAACTAATTGCTGTGTCTGCTGTAAAGTCTTATTTGGAAAAGTATTAACAGCGGATGATGCTACTAATTGCCCGAGAAACTAAGAACTTCACAGCGCTAATCACTTAGTTTTAAATACTACTTTGGTGTTGTTTATGCAAGGTGATTTTGTGCTTAATCAAAAAGGACAAGCTTTCAGCGTATTTGAGCTGATGATTGCGGGTGTTGTTGCATTTGCTATCCTCATCATTTTGCTGATGGTAATAAATAATGTTAACACAGGAGTAACATCAAATCCAAAGGATGCTATTTCCACTGCCGTAAAAACAGTTGGTGTATCAGGGCAGACAACAAGCAATGTATTCTCATTTAAGAACGGCGCGCAGGTAAGCTCTGATGATATTTCATCACAAACAGGGCTTGATGTGGGCTCATTGTTCTTTATGACAGGGCAGTTTGGAAGTGATAGTACCATAACAGTTTCAAGCGATGGTAAATCAGTTCTATACACTGGTTCTACAGAGAAAAAAGTTCAAGCAATAGTTAATTGTAAGCAGAATGAGGGAGCGCTATCAAACTCAATAAGTGTGCTCTCACAGAGTTCTTCTTTCAGTAGTTATTCATTTGAACCACAAGCAGCCTGCGGGGATGTTAGCCCTTGCTGTGCAATAATCCTAATAAGACCAAAGAACTAAATTTGATTTGAACGAAAAGCGCTTTTTGGAATGAGAAGTGCTTTTCATAAGCGAGAAAAGAAGTATTATATACTTCTTTTCCCTATTTCTTTTTATGAAACAAATCTTAAGCGGGTTATTTTCAAAGGACTCAGTTTTCCTTGAGGAGAATGGGGACTCAAGCTTTGGCACGGTTTATTTAATCCTCGTGTTCGCAATAGCGGCGCTTTTGCTTGTAATGATAGTTAAGCCGATGTTTCAGTCAGCGCAAAAAACTATTCCAAAAACAACAAGCAAATGAATTAATTTTATTAATTTGGGTTGAGCTAAGTAAGATTTAAGCAAAGTAAATATCCTTTATAGGTTGGTTTTTGTGCAGAAAAAAAGTTTATCCTTAACAAAACGCCTTTTTCCTCGTGTTCTCCCTGATGGAACCCGTGCCCAGGCAAGCGCGCCTTTCGAATTGTTTGTTGCTGTAATCATAATGACTTTTGTTGTTGTTGTGGGCTATCAGGTGCTTGAAAGCGTTTCAAGAGAAGTATGCCTTAATTCAGTTGAGCGAGAAATGACTACTTTTAAGATAAAACTTGAGGATACCGTTGCGAGGAAGAGTTCGAACAAATTTATGTTCAGTCCGCAGGGAGGGTGCTTTGAATCAAAAGGAACAATAATGAAAATTGATGTTGAAAAAGATTCAAAAATTTGCGCGAATAGATGCGGTTATCCTTCTGATTCCTGCTATGTAATGACTTTTGCTAATCCAAATATTGCCGGAGCATTTAGGCAAAAATGTCTTGAGCTCCCGCCATACACTACTTTTGCCACTACTGATTGCGGGCAGATAGAGGGACCCGATTCCGCGGATTATGGCCCAATAGATCCGATTAGTATAGGCGCTCTCCAAGTTGGCTCTTATATTACGAGAAACATTTCCGCCGCTGGGGAAACATACCCTAATGTATGCGTGTTCTATAAATCAAGCGCAGTGGTTTCACATTCATAATACCTTTAAACGTTTTTTTTTCTCCCAGAAAAGCTTTTTTAGTAGTGAATTCCTTCTATTGCCATAAGGATTAGTAAGCGGGCATAAATATTTTGGTGATTTGATTGCTTGGATTCATAATGAGTAAAATGCAGATGCTTCTTTTCGCTACAGGCATCGCCGTTGTCGCTCTTTTATTTTACAATTTTGTTTCAGGGGTAAGCATTACCCAGCAGGCGCAGACGCTTGCGATTGCGAACGCAAAACTTGTTTCCGACCAATTAAGCAATGATTTGCTTTGCTCTGATAAATTCACCGCGATTCCTGATAGACTTACTTATGGAATGATGAATGAACCAGTTTTTTATGATCTTGAATTCTCAAGGCAGCCTGGTGGTAGCGCAAGCATTTCTGGCTCCGCCGGTACGGAGCAAGTATTCAATAAATTAATTGTCCGTGTCTCACAGCACAACAACAATCCTAATTCAAAAAAAGTTCCGCTTGCCGCGGATTCGCTCGTTTCAGATGCGGATTTTGTTTTAGTTGACCCAAATTTTCTTCTTGAAATGACGGATATAGGGGTTTCTTACAACGGGGGGAATAATAATTCAATAACAATTTATCCTAGAGCCGCTTTAAAGAAAGGAGTTGCTGTGAACACCCCAAACGCGTTTGTAGCGCTAAAGGAAGTAGTTGGGGGCAAAAAAACAATGTATATTATTCCCTGCTCAACTTCAGGCGAACCGAATAATTGCGTAAGAAATGTATTGAGGCTTGGTTGTCATATGCTTAAGTCAAATACCGCAAGTTCAAGCGCCAGCGACCAAGTAAGATCCTGCTTTAACATCTCCACAAATGTTGTTGATAATTTTGTTCCTACAAAAGTAACCACCACTAGCGGCCTAGTTTCAAGTATTGTTCCTTCAAGCGGTTCTTATGAAGTATCCACAAAAGCGTATAACAGAAAGGATTGCGAGTGCTTGTTCCCCGAAGTAATGGGCGGAGGGGGATGCTAATGAATAAGTTCACAAAGCGCATTACCTTTACAAAGCGCGGTTTTATCGGCCCTATTGGGGATGATTTGCCCTCCCTCGTTCCGCTTGTGATTTCTCTTTTATTATTCTTCTCAATATTCACTCTCACGCTTAATACATACAATTCAAAGAATTTTTTCATAAATAAGCAAATAGAAATGACTTCCGCTGCGCGAGAAATAAAGGGGGATTCATTAATCCTAAACCTTGACCAGTTCATGAAGAAGTGCCGAACTGTAAGCGGAAAGAATTTCCCATATAATTTCATGGTTGGGATTTATGGCGCGGATTCAGATTTACGCTCAACCGTTAATGATCTTATGGAGCTTCAAAACAACGGGGCAAATCCAAACAGCCCTGTATTGAGTGCGGACCTTCTGGGTTCCCAGCAAAACTATTTCTGTGTTTATAAGCACGTGGGCGCGCGTCCATTCTCGCAGAACGCAAAAACAGCTTATCTTTTGAGATATTATCCTGTTGCGGTTCAGCAGGCAATTACGCGAACAGTTAACGGGGCAACTGTTACTGAATATTTGATTATTCCCGGGGTAATGGCGATGGTGGTTTGGGAATGATTAGGGGAAAACTACGCATGAATCAAAGGGGACAAGCCGGAGGCAGAAGTTCCCCGGGGGATTTGCTCCATCAGGAGCAAAGGGCCCAAGCGGCGCTTGTGGATTCACTTTTCTTTATCGCAATTATCGCAACCATTTGCACAGGATTATTTTATTTCGCGGTAAATTATGGGCTTGGAACAGAATCCCTGCTAAATTCATTTTACTCCTCCGACTTTGCGATGGATTCCCTAAAAGTTATTACTTACATTAATGTTATGCGTGACGGCTCTGCAGTACTAGTCAGTAATCCCTCCTCATCCTCTCTCTCAACAATCTCTGGGACTTCAAGCCCCGGCGGGGCAAGGGAATACGATTATTTGCTTGCGCTTATAAAAGAGGATTTTTCAAAGAATAAAAAACTCGGAATGCAGACAAAAATCGCGATTGCGAATACACTCTACTCTGTGCTCAAGCCGTTTGATGATTCAGTTGATTATGCCTTTTATATTTCAAGGGAGAGCACCGTTCAGGGCTCAAGCACTTACCTTGCGCTGATTCTTTCCACGCATAAGTTTTATCGTTATGATGTAATTAATGATCGAAATGTTCCAGTAGTGCGAAGAGTGTTTTACTCCTGCGAACCAACAAACAACAAAGCGCTTGAAAAAAATGTTTTCCCTTATGTTGGCAAAATTGATTCCGCGCTAGGCAAAATTACGCTCGGCACGGGCCTTGGGAACACTTCCCCTTACATAATTGGTTTGCATGTTTGGGTTTCAAAGCAGGTTGGGGTACTACAGGACCCTGCCGCAACCGCTTCCGAACTTGGGTGCACTATGCTTAATCCTCTCTCCCCAACGCTTCCATATGTGGGCGACCTTGAGTCATGATATTTTTAGAAACCTAAAATTAGATGATTTAGTATTAGAAAATTAAAGTGTTAGAAACTTAAGCTTCGTTTTTTGTTCCGCATTTTGGGCAAATATATTTAGTACCCTCTTTCTTTGAGCACAATTCACAAAAAGAGAACCCGCACTTTGAGCAAAAAATTATTTGTTCGGTTTCCTTGCCGCAGTTAGGGCACACTGCCTTGTCCCCTATCTCAATATTCTCTATCTCTCCAATCTCTTCGCTTGCAGCGGCGCTTGTATTGTCCGCTTCATCAGTCCCCTCACTCAAATTTAAATCAAATTCATCAGAAACACTTTTTTTGCCTTTTTTTCCTTCTTCTCCAAGCAGCGCCTTAAGATCCGTATTTGCGATGCTTGATTGGGTTTGCGAGGTCTGCGCCGCAGGCTGCATAGATTGTTTATCCCCGGCAGATTTCTTTTGGTTTCTTTCTTCCTGATGCCTCTTGTGCCTCTCTCTTCTATCTCCCGTCTCATTAAACGCATCCTCTTGCGCGCCTTGTGCGGAAATATGCTCAAGGTTAGTGTTTTTGAATTGCGAGTAAAGGCTTTCCGCCATCTGGTCAGCTTCTTCTTTATTTGGCATTCGGTTATGCTGTTTTTTGAACTCCTCAACTTTTCCAAGAGCGATTTTCTCAAGATTCTCCTGCGCGCTCTTCTTTTTCTCAAGCTCGTTTTTCTTTGATGAGGCAACATCCTCATAATTCATTGAAGGAATTTGCTTGTTATATTCTAAAGAGCCTTCTTGCATAGATTGTGAATAATTTCCTGAACCGGAATACTCCTGTGATTCCTCTCCAGCATTACTCCCGCGCGAAAAACGCATCATCCTTCTTGGCAGTTTTTTTCCCATTCTCTCACCAAAGTTCTTTCAAGCATTATATTTCAATATTCTTCCTCGCCTTTGCTTAGCTGCTCATCCATCGCAGTAAGCATTTCTTCCTCATTTTCGCTTTCCTCATTACTCGCTTCCTCAATTTGTCTTGCGGATTTTCGGAGCCTTTCAAGCGCTTCTTTCTTTTTTTTCTCAATGTCCGCTTCCTCAATGGAATTAGTTGTCTCATTTATTGTTCCGAGTATATTACTCTCTTTTTCTTTAAAAACCCGTGCCCCCGCTTTTTCCCCTTCGCCCTTTGTTTTAATCATTAATCCCTGTTCAAATGTAATTGAGGGCTTTATTCGCTCCACCGCTTCCTGCGAAGGGTGCTCCGCATTTTCTCCTTCTGTTCTTGTATAAGTTTTTTTTGGCTGAATTATCTCTATATCCTCCTCGCCCAAAAATACCCTTTTTGCGAGTAATCCGACAAAAGAAACCCCAATAATGAACGCGGCTATTAAAAAGAATGTCCCCGTATTTCCAGTAAGAAAAGTCAATCCTGCGGAGAACCCAAAAAAAATCAGTCCGAAAGCGAATCCTATCCCAATTTTCTTTAGCGTATCAAATTGCTGTACTTGCGGAAAACCCACTCTTGCCGCCCCGTATCCAAGGGAGAAACTTCCCGCAAGAAAATATGCAATAAGCTCAATCATCATCAATCGTCCCCGAGTTTGTCTATATTCTTTTTAGCTTTCTTCAAGTAAGTTTTTAGATTAGGTTTTTAGTGGTATTTATTGGTTTCATTTAACCAATTTTTGGCATTTGTATTCAAAATTCCCCCGCCTTTCATTTCCAGTTAACCCCGTCCGCCAGCCGCTTTTCCTTCGGGGCAATCCTTTTATACTGCCTTTTCCATTTATTCCATATGGAGCCCGAAGCAATTTTACCTCTGATTATTGAATTTATCAAGCTTCTTGTGCTTGTGTTTGTGATTTCTTTTGTAATCTTCAAAATCTTCTCTCCAATTCGCAAAAAACTTTCCGAGAAATTAAATATTTCCTGGATGAAATCCGCTTTACTCCTTAATTTTATTGTAATGCTTATACTACTTTTTGCGGTTTACATTTTATTTATGTGGCTTGGCTCAATTGACGCAATCCCAAGGGACCCCGGGCTTGATTATGATGTTTTGGATAATGTTCTTCTTGTGCTTTCAGCTTCAGGGCGGTTAATAATCTCCGCGCTTCTTCTTTCCTTTATTCTTTTGTTCTTTGAAATGATTGGAAGCTTCTTTATGAGCACAAAAGAAAGCAAGAGAGGAAATAAACGAAGAGAGGAGCTAATTCCACAGGCAACTGGGCTCCTAATAATGTCCGCTATTTTCATAATTCTATTGCTTTTTGTGTTTGATTGGGTTCCTCTCGGACTATTCATTTACATTTTTTATGGTTCGCTAAATCCGCTGCCAATGGCAATTCTTGCGGGAATTTAGCGGGCATTTTTTTGGGAAATTAACCTTTAGGAAGGGTTTTTATTAAGTAGAAGCAGTATTTTTTCAGTGAGGGCGTTTATTTTTTAGCATTTAATTAGTTTAATTTTTTAGCGCGAAAATTGAGTGATTTGATGGATTCAAAGAAAGAATTTTTCAGGGGGTTTTTGTTTGGTATTGCCCTCCTTGCGCTTGTTTTTGGAAACCCCGCTTTTGTTCTTGCGGCGGAGCAAACCTCCTCGCAGGACTCAATATCAGCGAACCACGCTTCCTTTGCAGTGAACCCGATTAATTATTCTTCCCCGCTTAATTCTGATTTAAACAATCTAACTCCCGTTTCATCATACACCGCCCCTCCCGGAGCATGCAATGTTTCCACTCTTTCTCCTCTTGAATCAAAAGCAATAACGGATCTTACTCATGACGGATTTGTTGGAACAAAATTATCCTCGGGCGATGATAATAACGCTTCAGGAAAAACTAATGAAGTAAAGGACCTTGGAAAAGTTGAGCTTGTCGGACAGTCTCTTGACACAAATAAAGCCATGAAAGTGGCTGCGCCTAGTTATGCGGCTCCTGCAGGCAAATTTAGTTTCCTTAATGGCCTTGAGTTTAAGGGTCCTTTTGGAATAGGATTCATTCTTGATGATACTTTGCGTGTGGGGCGATGCGCTTACTCTGATCCTACCGCATGTGCAATAAATTGGGAAGGAGAGTTTATCAGAACCTCGGGAGTTGGCTTTCAGCAGGATTTAGTTAACGGCTTCCAATCCATAACCGCCGCAGGAAAAAATCTTGCGGAGAGCGCGCTATCAGCAAAGGATTACAATAAACTAAGCAGTAATTACATTAAGGATTTGAATTCAAATGACTTCACTACTGGAACATTTGGGAAAGGCACCCAGCTCAAGAATTCCATTATGACTGAGAGATACACCGCAAAGAACTCCACGACCTGCAATAATAATGCCTGTGTGATAAGCACTTACTCCGCGTTTGACAAATATTTTAACGCATGGATGACGACCGACATGGTTGTATTCAATATTGGTCCAACCCTTCTTCATAAAGCAAATAAGTTAATGAGTAAATTTACAAGAACCACGGGGGGCTCAATAAATGACCTCTCCGGATGGCAGGCAAAAATCGCAAAACTCAAGGAAGGGGTAACAGGAACTCCTGATTACTTAATGAAGAAGATTGGAATGCCCGCAAGCACTACTATTGGCCAAGCAAGAATTTCAAGATTCAAAACCCTTGTAATGGAAGAGGGATTTGAGCCATTGCTCCAAGATTTGTACATTGGCAAAAAACTTTTTAGTTCGGGCGCTGGAGGAGCAATAGGAAAACTCACTGCGCCAGAATCCCCTATATGGAAATTCACTCCTGAAAAGAGAAGAAAATTCTTTGAAGCAATAGAGCACTTGCGCGCATATGCGAGAGAAAATGTTGAACTTATTGATGTTGCAAAAACCTCCTACGCCGCGGAAAAAGCCGTTGCTAATGCAATTGTGGATCCAGTGGCAAAACAAGCCGCTCTTGATGCGTCAAAAATAAAGTTTGGTAAGAGCGCGGCTCTTCAGCTTGATGATTGGGATGAAATACTCGCGCTTGATTTTGAAGATTGGCTAAAAGATAAAGAAGAGCTCTTTTCAATGACAGGGACTGCTGTAAGAAAGAATGGGATAACTCTTCAGGGGCAGGGGTATGTTGATCTTTCAAGCGCTCCGCCATTTAACACAAAAAGAATTGTTCAGAAGTTTCGTGATGACGGGAGCTGGAACGCTTGGAGTAAAAGCGGGGATGCTGAAACATTCAGTATCGGTGCTGATGGCGTAAGTATTCAGCTTTTTAGACCCTCCCCAAATAAAGTTATTGCCCAAAATGTTGGAATACAGGACTTAAAACTCCACGTTGCTAAGATGGGGCAGGGAACTTATTCAGTACAGCTCCCTAATGGAACTTACTTCCCACTGAACACGGATACTGTTCAGTATATTGAATCGATGCCTGGTGTCGGAGCAAATATTTCAATATTTGAATCCTCCTACGCTCCAAGCGGAGTACTAACCCCGCTTGACTTTGCAAATAGAATAACAGACTCAAGAATAGTTGGAAGACCAAGGACCGCGCTAAGAAACATTGAGGATTTACATAACTCGCTTACACAAAATGATTACGCCGGAAGAAGATTCATGAGCGCGCTTGACCAGCAGTTCTCGCTTGAAGGAGATATGCTGAAGAATTATTATTTGAACCCCGCAATGGGTGTTTACAAAGGAACATTACTCCCAATCGCATATTGGTACGCAAAAAGAGGATTTGGCAATGAGCAATTCTCTGCTTTCATGCTTCCTGACACTTGGTCCACACTCACAATTTATCAGGGTGTTGAGAAAATATACGGGGATTCATTCATTGACTTTTACGCTAATGAGGGCTCTGATCAGGGAGATATGTTTAAGCGCGCATTTAACTCAGTGCCGTTTGTTTGGAACAAAGTAATTGAACTTGCCGCAAGCTCAAATAATTTCACAAATGATTTGCTTACAAAATACTCCGGAGGATTCCTGGGCGAGGGCGGACCAAGGGACACGGTAAAGGACCTTGCAATATACTCTCATAATGAAAATTGCGCGGGATGCAATGGAACTTTCAAGTACGCAAATAATTATCTTTCGCTTGCTGGTTTCAAGGCAGATAACGCGCTTTCGGCATATTTGCTTGAAGCCGCAACTGACGCTGAAAAAGAAAAAACAGGGAGTGTTATAATTTCATATACTCACCACAGCAACCTCAAAGGAAAAACTGGAGATATTGACGGCGAGCAAATTGATATTTCAAGTGCCGCGCTTGATAAGAAAACATGCAAGCAGAAACTTGAGCAATATGGTCTTGGATGGGCGGGAAGCGCCGCTGGAGGGGTAACCGCGTTTGCCGAGAACATGCTTTATTTTGTAGGATTTGGTCCCGGACTAATCGCAAGCTTTACTTTACAGATGACGGTTGGAAGAGATTTACAGGACTGCGTTGATGATGTTGAGGGCTATTATGTCCACTTCTATGCTCCTCCCGCAAAAGAAGCCGCAAAAACAACTTCACAGCAGACGATTTCAAATGAAAAAGTTACTTCAGTTCTCTCTGATTTGGGGGATAAATTAAATAATTTCGCGAAAGAAAAGCAGGGAATATTGAGCACAAGCAGCAGCAGTACAAAAGGCGCAAACATAATTGGCTCAAAGGACATTAATACTCCAATAGATAAATCACTTGACAAAATGAAGGAGCAATTTGATTCATTCACTAATCAGGCAAAAGAATCAAATATTCTGCAGGCAAGTATTGAGATGCTTCCTCCTTCACAAGGGAAATTAACCGCAACTGATGTGTTTTATGTATGGTTCAAGGACACAATGACTCCGATTGCATACCGAACAGAGGGCAAATCAATTACCACTGATAAGAATGGAAATACTGTTGAAGAGGATTACAAGAACGGCACTTTGAAAGTTAATGGAAAAACAATCCTTGGGCCTGACAAAGCTGATCATGTAAGATTAATCCCGCAGGACAATAGAGCCGCCGCAAAAATCGTTCCAAAAACTCTAACAAGAATTGGCTCCCCTCAATCCGAGGCAACAGTATTTGAGATGAATGTTTATGGGGAGATAAAAGTTCTTGATGCGCAGGTGCTTGACTGCATAAGAAGAGCTGTGTATGACCAAACAGGAATCGCATATAATGGAGACGAACTCACACAGGTATTTGGGAATTTGAATGCGATTAACACTCAAACATACGGTTCAGTATTCGCTCGCGGGGGAAGAATATTCCTTGAAGGCACGGGACCAAGATATCAGGGAAGCAGCGGCGCTAGATTCATAATTAATGGGTACTGGAGATCAAAACTTGCGATTGACTCAAACCAGAACATTGACGCGGGGCAGTTCATTGGAATGACATTTGATAATGGAACAATCGTTCTAAAACCTGAAACAAACGAATTAATTGTTTGGATAAGACAGCACAAGGATTCCGTGCTCTCAAACAAAGATGTTCAGGGGTTGAACGCAAAACTAACAAGCGTTACTGATCCCGCTACTGAATGCCCCGTTCCGGCACTAGGTCTTGAGGCGGTTTCCTACCTAAATGATGCTTTGGGAACCGCAAAAGTAAATAACTTCAACACTTCAATGGAGAAGCTTGGTCCATTTACTCAGCTCACAACAGATAAGAAAATATACGAGTTCTACGCAAAGCGCGATAATAATGTTGGAGACTGCAAGACATATTTTAGAGTAAGAGACAGAAACTCAGGAAATATTTTGTATGATAAGGAAGTAATTGGCGGAGTTTCTCAGAATGCGGATGGTACCCTAAGCTTCAAAACAGAAGATGGGCAGAGCCACACCCTAAAAGTAAGCGCTGAGAATGGTGTTCCAAAATTAACTTATGATAATGGGGTAGCTGAAACACTTGTTGCTGCACAGGGACCAAACGGCTCATTTTGGTATGACACAAATACCGGCCAGTGGTATCCTGAGAATGGCCTGCAGATTCCTCTTAGCAATGCGTTCAAGGACAACGGCGCATGGTTTGGCACGGATAAGAATGGTAATGTTGTTGGGACTCCAGACAATAAGATGACATTTAATCTCGGCACACAGAATGGAAGCGGATTTAATGTGCCATCAATGCCAGAAACAATCGCTGGAATCGCAGTATTTATTGTGCTGTTCCTGATGGCCGGATTTATTATGACTCGAAGAGCTGCGTTAAGAAAGAGAAAGTAAAAAAAGTTAAAGTCAATTAACTCAAGTTTTTCTTAATTAACTTAATTTTTTAAGTATACATCGGCGCGCTATCGGTTTTTGTTTCCTGTGACTGCTCAAGTGTCTTTAAGTGCTCGGTAAGAACCTGCTCCATTTTTTTCGCGTCCTCAAGAAGAGGCTTAACATCAATACTCATTCCGGTTAATTTGCAAATTATCTTTACTACTTCTGCAGCCGCATTATAATCCGCATTATTTTTCGCGTTTCCAAGCAGGCAGAACGCTTCGATATTATTGTCCTTAAGCCCGAGCATGAGAAGAGCAGTAACTCCTGAAGTTATCCCGTTTTCAATAAGCTCAATTTTATTCTCCTTAATTATTTTTTTTGATTTTTCATTGCTCGCAAAAGCGTAAATGCTTTTTCCTTCTGGGATTCTAACCCCTGAAGTGGATATTACTCTTGTGATTCCTTTTTTCTTTACCCATGCCACAAGCGCAGAAGCCATTTCAGCGGCTAAAAGATTATTTATCATTTGTTCCGCAACAACCGCGGCAACTTTATTTTTTTTGTTAACATAAAGCCGCACAGGGTGAAGCGGCACCCCGTTTTGAATTCTAAGCATCGGCAAAAAAACTCTTGAATCAATGTACCCAAATTGCTCAAACTTTAATTTATCAACCAGGTATTTTGTTCCAATGGTTCCCGCAAGCCCCAGGTCAGGGAACCCTTCAATAAAAGTAAATTCCTTTAGTGAAATATTTTTTGTTTCAACAATCTCAACAAGTTTTTCTTTTTCTTTAGTCAAGCAAATCCCAAAGTAGAAATGCTTTTGTGGTTAATAAACATTGCCCCAAATGCGCATAGGCTTGCTTTTGGGATTTAGTAAAACGCCTGCGCTAAGATAAATGCGGTAAGTGCTGTTGGAAGAAGGAAAATTAAATACACCCAGAACTGCTTTTTGTTTCCTTCATGCAGGGCGAGGAAGAAGCTGCTTATTATTGCGTACTCAAACACATAAATAGTTGTCCCAAAAATTGCGTTCTTTAGCATCTCTTTTCTCTCATTTGTCCCCATTCCAATAGAAAGGTCGCCAAGCGAATCAAAATTAAGTCCGCTCACAAGTCCAATGATTAATCCAAGAACCGCAGGGACAATAATTCCCGCGGCAAGAAGCAAAGTGTATTTTGTAACAAGCATTACCGCCTGCCTTTCGCGTATAATGGCTTTTGTCTCAAGCAAATCCTCCGCGGTTTCCTTCATTATTTCAGAGAGCTTTGCCCCGCTCAAGTACCCTTGAATGAAAAGGTCAATTACTCGTGAGTATGTTTTGCTTTGATTTAATTCCTTTATTCTCTCAAGCGCTTCCTCGAGTGCCGCCCCGTTTTTGATTTCATTATGCGCGCGCACAAAATCCTCGTGGAGTAATGGAAAGTCATGCTCCGCAATTTTCGCGATTGAGCGCTCCATTGAGCTATTATCGCAAAAAACGCTCGCCTCAAGGAGAAGGTCACAAAGCAATTCCTCTTTTTTTCTTTTCCTGCTCTCAAAAACAATATCTTGGAACAGATAATTGAGTCCGAATGGGGCAAAGAAACCAGCGGCTCCAATAAGCAGAAGAGCATCAGGCCGTGCACTAAACTTCCAAGCAAGCACCATACAAGCTGACATTAGAATAATTCCTTCAATTACGCAAAGTCCAATCCATGTTTTGAGAGTTTTTGTTCTTGAGGAGTTTAGGAGCAGCTTGTTCTCAAAACTTTTTAATTTTTGCGCGCCAACAGAACCCTTCAATATTCTCTCAAAGAAAATCACCGCATCCATTTTATCCCCTCTTATCCGGTCCGCCTAAAAATTGTCCAGCAAATTGTATTTTACTGCCTCAAGAAAAGAGGTGTTTTTGAATTTATGAGCGCAAGCACCGCAATATCAATCGCTGGAAAAATCGCCACGCTAATTATCAGCGCTTCCTGCGCGCTAAAACTTAGGTTCATAAAGTACGAGCCGATTAGTGTAAAGCTTTGAAACATCGCAGGCACTATCGCCGAGACCGCGATGAACACAAGTGAGTATACGACCATTTTGCCGGAGAATTCTTTGCTCTCAATCCTTTGTCTTGCGAGCAAGTCCTCCGCTATTTTTTTTATTCCAGAGGTATCTTTTGTCCCATGTGCCCCCAAATTCCCAAGGTTGCTCGCAACCCGCCTTATTGAAAGCGAGTTTAAGCGCTCGTTCATCAAGCTAAGTGCCTCTGGGAAACTTGCCCCCTTATTCATATCCCTAAGAACAATTTTAAATTCCTTTGAGGCAAATCCTTCCTCTTTGCATGAATCCTTAATCGCTTTTGAAATATTTTTGCCGATTCTTAGTTCTGTTGCGAGTCTCATGAGAAAGAAAGGCAAATCCATTTCCACTTTCTTTGAATACGCCCGTTTTTTTGCGAGCGGGGCTTGAAGCAGGGCAATAAATACAATACAGCAAACAGCCGCGCCTATTCCGAATGCGAGGAAAATATTTTTTGCAATGAATCCTATCGCAAGTGAAACAAACACTCCGACAAGAATTCCTTTCTTTAGTGATTCTGTTTTGAGTTTTTGAAGTTCCTTCTCCCTCATTGCCCCTTTTTTTTGCAGAACTTTCTCAATTAATGAAGTTTTCATTCCTCCGCCTCCTGGGCGCTTGCGAAGAACTCCAAGAAATTGCTTTTGTTCTTTAATTTTTCAAGCACCTCAACTTTTTTTCGCTCCATTTTCTTAATTGTCTTTACTGCGCAGCAAAAAGTTCTCGCTATTTTTTCATTAATCCTTTTTCCGTACTCTGCGCGTTTAAGCGCATCCTCTTTATAATCAAATTCAAACAAAGCATTTGCCCGTGCTCCGCCTGGCGTCTTCTCAACTTCGCATATTTCCATCACCCTTCTTTCTTCTTTCCTCGCCCCGCTTGGAGTTATTTTGCTTATTCTCTTTTGCACTACAATTAAATCAAGCGAGGCGAGCGAGCGCTCGCTAATTCCAAATGAGCATAATCTCTGAAGTGCTTCCTGCGCGCTCTCCGCGTGAAAAGTTGCATATGAGCCCTTCGCCTGCCCCGCGAGCATTGTGTTAATGAACGCGTTTGCCTCCTCTTTGTTTCTAATTTCCCCGACAATTACCCTATCCGGTCTCATTCGAAAAGTATTATCCACAAGCGAACCGAGCGTGATATCCATTTGCTCCGCGGTGTTTAATTTTATTACATGGCTTTGAGGGAGCATTAGTTCGGGCGTCTCCTCCGCGCACACAATTCTTTCTTCCTTTGGCAGAAAACAGAATAAGGCATTTAGTGTGGTGGTTTTTCCTGACCCCGTGTTACCGCAGATGAGAATTGAGCAGCTTGTTTGCATTGCAAGCCACAAAAAGCTCATTGCTTCTCTACTAATTGTCCCGCACTCCGTAAGTTCTGCTGGTGTGAAAGGATTTTCTTTAAATTTTCTTATTGTCGCGTTTATTCCGCTGAATGCGATTGGTTGCATTGATGCATTAAGCCTTGAACCATCCTTTAGCACCGCATTAAGCATCGGGCTTTGGTAACTTAGTTGCCTCCCAAGCGGTGCCGCCATTTTGTTTATTATTGTTCTGATTTTATCCTCTGAAATAAATTGAATATTTGTTGTAAGCCAGCCAAAAGTTCTATGATAAACCATTATTGGTTTCTTTGGGGCGTTAATTACAATTTCTTCAAATACTGGGTCGCCGAGCAGGGGGGTAAGTGCACTTTCTCCAAGCGCTTCCCATTCAAGAAGCTGGAGAATTTTTTCTCTTTGTTGCTTGTTGAGTAGTATCATATTCTCAAGGCAATAATCCTTGAGAAAAAAATATACATCCGCCTTAACCCGAACTTGCTTCTCGCTTCGTTTTAATTCCCCAAGAATTGTTATGAATAAGTTATTTTCTTTTTCGCTGAGTTCGGGCGCCCGCACCGCTAAATACCGCTTCTCTTTTTGCGCCACGACTTCCCCGCTTTTGCACTCGCTTAACTTCTTTGAGTACTCAATTTGATTAATTGTGAATTCCGCTTCCTTTTTCATGAAAAGAACGCTGATTTTTTCACTTAAAAACATTCCCTAAATTTCGTCACTTGCCACAATGTTGGCTTAATCTAGTTTCCCGTTAAAATGTCACTCCACATTTTTAAATTTAAGGAGAAAACATGCCTTTTGGCGCATTTTAACGTGTTTTTGGGTGTTTTTTGGGTATTTTTAGCATAGGGGGCTTTGATTATTGAACCAGCCGGTATTTTATATAACTTTGATTCATATGTTAGACGGGTTATCACCCCGATTTCTTAAATAGGTAAAGGCAAGAAAAAAGGCAAAGGAGGGAAAGAAAGCACCTAATTATTTGCTTTCTTTTCTTCTTCAATTCGCTTCCTTCTGTGAAGTGGCTTCGTTTAATTGCACGTAGTTTGACTAAGTAAGGTAGTTGTATTTGTTTAGGGATTAGTTGTCTTTGTGCGGCACTTTACCACTCAATCTTTTGCCCAAGCTTTACACTCTTTGCTTTTCCTTTAGGCATTTCAATTACAAATTTCGCCGCCTTCTTTGGGGTATAATTAGGTATGAATGGGTTGAGTGTCGCATAATCCACAACTTTTTGCTCTTTATTTAAAAAGAGCACATCAATTGGGAAGAAAACAAAGAGCATGTGGAGCGAGGTTCCGATTTGGCTTTCTCTTGGGAACTCAAACACAAGCGCGTAATTAAATTTTTTCTTATCCTCAAACATTAATCCCTTTGTTCGCTCAAGCGTGTTGCGCGCAAAGCGCACATTCTTCATCAGAACTTTTTTTCCAATCCTTAACATTCTCATCAACCCTTAATTCCTTCTTATTTACCGTGTGCTTAAAAGAAAAACTCTAAAAATAAGTTTTGTGTTACTTCAGCATCTCAAGAGAAGGCACTTTTATTTCCTGTAGCATTCGTTCAGTTTTCTTTGGAGTCTCTTTCTCCATTGCCCTGCGTTTCTCGTTCAACTCCGCAGTAATCTTATCAATATCCGCCATTTTTTTCTTTAGCTCAGCAAGCACCCGTGCGATTTCTTCTTTAGTATACTCTTGGTCCTCTTCGTTAGAAGCGCCAATGCCTTCCCGCAATTCCCCCATCAAGGGGTGTTCCTCGTCTTCCATGCATTAAGTAGTGCTAAGCTGATATTTAATTCTTCTCACGGGTTTTTTTACTGTAAATTTTACTTTAATTACTTCAATACTTCCCCGGTTTCATTTGACCAGAACACTAAATCAAGCTCCGCGAAGCTCATTTTGTGTTTCTCGCAGAATTTCCTCATCTTATCCTCAATTTCCAAGTATTTCTTTTTGGTGAGGGTTTTTGGCAGCTCATTTATTACTCCGCACTTGTGGAGATTCTTCAGAATGTGTCTATCAAGTATTGCAATGCTTTCGCCAAACCCGATGTTTCGTAAGAAATGTGATGCCTCTTTCATTCCGTATCCATTGACTTCATTTACCAAAAATTCTCTGCACCTAGTCGCATCCTTGGGGAGCCCGTGCTCAATTAGCACTTCCTTTATTTTGTGGTGAGGGAATCTTTCTTGCGCTTCAACAAGACGCAAAGCTTTTGTTCGATAGAAGCGCACATTCCTCAAAAATTTTTCCTTTTCTTTTGATGTGCCCTTGTCCAACAAATCGTGTCCTATAAGAAGGCTGATTGTTTTAATCGCCTGCCGAGCAGAGCTCTGCGGGGTGAGTAAACAAAAACAAAATTCTTCATAAACAAGTTTGTCAGACTTCCAGGTTTTCTTAAACCCTTTAAGGGCAGAGACAATCTTCCCCGCAAGTGCTGGATTGGGAATACAGGTTTTCGGCTTCAAGTAATTCACCGCCAAAAAAATTAGCCCATTATTAATTCATCAACATTTTGCATGCTTTCAACATAGTCCTCAAGCATCTGCGCATGCCCCTTTTCAAATTTCACAAGCTCATCAAAGAATGCCCTAACATTGCCTTTAGTTTTAGCCGAAGCAGCTGAATAAAATTCAATTGCTTTCTTTTCTCTCCAAAGCGCAAATAACACCGCAGTCATCTCTCCGCTCCCGTGATTCTTAAAGTGAATTATTGGGTGCTTTTGATGCTCAAAAGTAATTTTCTTCGCGGAACCATCATTAATGCTTTTCTTCAGCTCCTGTATTTTTGAGTAATGCATTACCTCTTCTCTGTACATAAAATCAAAGAATGATTCAAGCTCATTGCCCAAATTCTTCTTCTTTTCAGTATCGTAAAAGTTCATCGCGCTCTTTTCCTCATTCTCCGCAACCGCGAGCGCTTTTAGTATGGATTCGCTGGAATTCGCGTCAAGCGTGTCAAGCGCACTCAAAATCTCGCTGGTTTTAGTTATCTCCATTCCATCACCTTGGGAAACAAGTCCTTAACCTTACTTGTTTAAAACTTATTGATTTGGAAGCCAAAGAGAGTTAAACTATTTCCTGCAAGGGGGGGGTCTTTTTGTGCTGGCGGTTGGTACAATCATCGAACGTGTTATTTGGGAATGATTTTTAAACAAGTTACGCTCTTCTATAATTAATTTTTTCATGGTAAGTGGTGGCTAGGTTGCTTGAATCAATAGCATTTATTCCTGATGGGAATCGGCGTTACGCTAAACTCGCAGGAATTTCTCTTGCAGAGAGCTACGCGGTGGGGACACAAAAAGCCTGGGATGTTCTTGACTGGCTTGTGAAGTATCCTCAAGTAAAAGTCGGGACGTTCTACACTTTTTCTTTAAAGAATTTTGAGCGCTCAAAGCTTGAATTAAGCGTTCTAATGCGAATTTTTGAGAAAGAGCTTGATAATACAAAGAAGCGCAAAATTATTCAGGAAGAAGGAATCAAAATGAAGTTCCTTGGCAGGCGCGAACTCTTCCCAAAAAAATTGCAGGAAAAAATGTCCGCGGTTGAAGAATATACTTCCCAGTTCGGTAATAGAACAATTAATTTAGCGCTTGGCTATGATGGTCAGGCTGAGATAATTGACGCTTCAAAGAGATTCGCGCAGGATGTTGCGAGCGGAATAACCACTCCAGAAGAACTCACCCCGCAAACATTTAGTAAATATCTTTACTCGGATTTTAAGGCGCCCGATTTAATTGTACGCACAAGCAACGAGCAGCGATTGAGCGGATTTCTTACTTTTCAAAGCTCTTACTCCGAACTCGCGTTCCTCGACAAGTATTGGCCCCAGCTCACAGAAAGCGATGTGGATAAGATTGTTCTTGATTATAATAATAGAGAAAGAAGGTTTGGGAAATAGTTTATTCGGGCATTTGTTCTTTTACAATCAACCCTCTTTTTTTGTATTCAATAATCATTTCTTCAAGGAATTGTTTTAGCTCGGGGAACTGCTGAATGTAAGGCTCTTTTGTTTCTCTGAATTTCTTTTCCGTGTACCCAAATTTTTTCCACGCCTCTGGCCTCCACAGCTCATTTATTGCGGGGTCAATTACATCAATTGCTTTGCAGAATTTTGATTCCCTTGTTTTTCTTTCCTTCCACTCCTTCCAGCTCTCCTCAAAATCAGGAACAATTTCCCTTGGCAGGGTTTTTAGGAGTTTTTTTACAGCCTCATTCTCCGCCCGCCCCTTCTCTTCCAATTCTTTTTTGTCAAAAGAATATACATCTCCTGAATATACTTCGCACAAATCATGGTAGAGCAATATTTTCATTACCTTGCTTTCATTAAGCCCCTTGATTTTTTTTAAGAAGTATTGGGCGAGAATCAGCGAGGAGTATACGTGCTCCGAGGCGGTTTCTTTTCTTGCAAGCACATTTGTGTAACGATTTACCTGCTTGAGTTTATACCACTCGTAAATTTTGTCTATTTCATGCATAATTAAATAGCCCTACCCAGATTCGAACTGGGGTCTATGCCTAACTTCCAACAATATTTTTTGTTGGCCAGAGGGCATTATCCTTGGCCGCTGGACGATAGGGCTATTAAAATAATAGAGGATTAAGAAAATTTATAAATCAAAGTTTTGCCTTTTTTGAGAGTGTTTCAGCTCCTCAAGAACTTTAGCGCTGTTCCCATCATGAAGAAGTATTTGGGGTTAGTAGTGAGTTTTCCTACAAATTTCCCCGGCTCATCCATATTGCCCTCTTTCTCAAGGAATTCTTCAATTCCCTTTTCCTTTAACTTTTTGAAAAGCGAATCAATTTCCTCATTGCGCAGAGAGTTAGCATACCTGCGTATTTTCCAATGCAATTTGAGCTCCTTATTCAGCGGTTCCATTCTTTTCTCATAATCAGAAATTGTTGATTTTTTCTTTAATACATCCGCAAGCGTTTCCCCGAGTATGTTTCCAGCTTTCATTCCAAATACCACTCCGCCCCCAGTGGTTGCTTTTGTTTGAAACGCCGCATCCCCAACAAGCGCCAAGTTTCCTTTTGCGATTCCCTCAAGCGGAGAACCGCAGGGTATTAGTGCCGAATCATACTGGAAGGGTCTAGCCCCCGGGATTTTTTCCGAAATAAATTTTTTTAAACTCTCCGAAACATTCTCCCCAAGAGTGCTTCCTAAGCCGATTTTTGCCCGCTCTTTACTCAATGGAACCACCCATGCAAAGAATCCTTTAGCAAAATCCCCAAAGTGAACCTGAACCATTTTATCATCAAATTTTCCAGAGCAAGTCGCCTGCATTGTATGAACATAATTCTCTTTTGAAGGATTTAATCCAAGCAAGTGCCTAATTGTTGAATTCGCCCCATCAGCTCCTACAACATACTCCGCTTTTCGAAGTTCTCCTCTTCCTGAGGTTTGAACAAAAAGGGTATTATTTCTTACATCAATTACTTTTGTATCAGTCGCAACATGAATATTATACAGCCTTGCTTTTCGGACTAATGTTTGGTCAAATTTCTTTCTATCAACAACATATGCAACAGTTTCCTTTTTCTTTACTTGAAGCATTGTGCCGTTTGGAGAAAATATCTTTGCGCCCTTTATTTCATTTAAGGGCGAGTCCCCCAAGTGAACCCCAAGTTCATCAATTCCTTTTTTTGAAATTAATCCTGAGCAGTGCACAGGCTCTCCAATGTGTTCGTGTTCCTCAAAAATAGTTGATTCAAAACCCAAATCCTTTAGTTTTAGCGCAGTGCTAAGCCCCGCGGGTCCCGCGCCAATGATTGCAACATTATTCATAATATCCAACTAGTTGAAGCTCGTAGGTATTAAAATGATTTGCATTCTTTTTCTATTTATGATAAAAGTTTTTGTTTCAGGGTGCTATGATATAGTTCACGGAGGTCATGTGGAATTTTTTAAGCAGGCGCGTTCTCTTGGAGATTATTTGGTTGTTTCTTTTGCAAGTGATGAGAATCTTCTTAAGTATAAGGGCAGAGTTGGCGCTCTTCCTGAGACGCACAAAAAGTTTTTGCTTGAATCAATAAGGTATGTTGATGAGGTTCACCCTAGCAGCAACACTGATGATTTTGTTCTTGATTTTAAAGACACTTTTTTGAGAACAAAACCTGATATTTTGGCTGTAACCGAGGATGATAAGTACGCTGAAAAGAAAAAAGCTCTCTGCGCGCAAATAGGCGCAAAATATATTGTCCTGCCAAAATCTCTTTCGTTTGAAAAGATTTCAACTACTGATATTAGAAAAAGAATTTGTGCCGGCAAGGACTAGAATTTAAGGCGCCTGCCACTTGGCTTTTTCAGGTTCTTTTTCCGGAGTTAAATGCTCAACAACCGTTTTTTCTCCGCCCATTCCGTGTCCAGGGTGCGCAAATTTAACAAAAAGAACCACTATTAAGATAAGTGCTATTACTAAAATAATTATTCCAATTAACAGCGGGTCGCCGAAATTAACCTGCTGTGAAATCTTCTCCGTATTATCAGTCTTTAGCAGTACAACAGGGGGCGCAGTGAATTTATCAAGGGTATTTTGGTCAATTAGCAGGTTTGCGGCCGCCGCGTCCATTTCCCCTAACCCATATGTTATAACCATTTTTGCCGACTTTGCTAAGTTAAGGTCGAATTGAATTATCGGGTCATCCTTCAAAATAGTGAAATTTGTGTCAGACATTATATTTTTTGCGGAAGTTGTAAGTTCTTTTGGTATTATCTCAATTATTTTTAGCTCCGTTTCGTTAGTGTCATTAGAAATGCTTATTTCAATTTTTACTTGCAGTTTGCCTTCTGCCCCCGCAACTTTTATTAGTTTTAATTTTCTCTCAATCCCGGCTTTTTGAGTAAGTAATTGCGCTTTTGCAATAAGCTCGTCGCTAAACCCGAGTGATTTAAGCGTTTCAGCCATTTTTAATTGGTTAATCGAATAAATTTTTGTCACGGTTGTCTCAAGTTTTAGTCCTTTGTTAAACTCATCATAGAGAATTATCGCGTTGTTTGCTTTTGCCAGCGCTCCTTCAGGGTTTGCCATTAAAAGCCCCTGCGCCGCTGATAAATCAGAATCTGCAGAATCTTTTTTTGTTTTAAGCGTTGTTTGTATTAAAATAGATTCTTTTTTGAAATAAGCAATTAAATCATTTGCCGCTGATTGTTTCTCTTTTGCTGTTTGTATAGCTTTTTGCGCTTTTTGCTTTGTTGTTGAAACATTCTCAAGAGTTATTGTTCTTGCCTCCTCTTGTTTATTCCCCGCAGTATCATAAGCAATTGCTTTTAGGGTATAACCCCCGTTCTCAAAAAGCAGAGTGTTTAAATCAAAGTAAAAATTAGTATCTTTTTTTGTTGCGCTGTAAATAGTGTTGTTAAATTCAAATTCTACTTTGTCAAGGAATTTATCATCAGATGCGGTTACTATCGTTCTTTTTACCCCCGAAAAAGTATTGTTTGAATCAAACCAAGTTATCTCTGGAAGTTCGCTGTCTAAGTAAATGTATGCTATTGTGGAATCGGGGCCATTCTCGGCTTCGCACCAAAAACCGTATTTTTCAGGAGAAACATTTGTTGGGACTGTGTAATTTTCCTCAAGCGAACCCACAAGTCCTGTTGTTGTTTTAAGATTTGTATCCGATGAAGCCGGATTATACGCCTTGTAAATTATTCTTGCATTATTCGCGTCATCAGTGTACTCACACTTTACCGCAAGCAAATCCCCTTTTTTCACATAAGTAACAGCTGCCCCATTTTTTCGTATAGTAATTGAGGAGCTGATGTCTGCAGGAGTGATTGTAAATTCAGTAGTAAAATCACTGTAATTTCCTGCTTTATCTGAGGTTCTTAATTTGAAGCGGTATGCTGTCCCGTTAGTAAGCCCGCTGATTGTGTAATTTGTATTTCCATAATTTGTATCCGCTTTTTTTGTTCCGTTCATATAAACTTCAACTTTGTTGTTGCCTGAATTATTATCAGCGCTTGGTTCGTCCCAATAGAGGGTGACCGTGCCGCTATCAGGAGAAGAACTTATATCTGTAGGGGCGCTGGGTGCAACATTATCATAAAGAACAGTTCCAAGGTAAGTGTTTGTGTCAGTATTTCCTGCGCCGTCTCTGAATTTAACATAAATTGTTTTGTTCCAGTCGCTCCTTGAGCACCCATAAGAACTACTGTTAATGTTAAAATCCGAGTAGCTTGTTGCATAACTCGCCCAGTTAGCCCATGACGAGCCATTACAGGAGAGCGCCATTGTGACTGCGCTGGTTCCGGCGGCATGTGTCGCGGAGATTGTTAAAGCCGGCTCGTCCAAATTAGTCCAGCCCGAGAAACTTATTGCTCCCGCAGATGGTGCAGTTAAATCATAAATAAAAGTCCGTGTCATTTGTGTCATTATGTTTCCAAGCGAATCATTCGTGTCAAGAGTAATTGAGTAAGTTTTTTCCGTAGACACAACCGTGCTTAATGCTGTGCCGCTTGCA
>Ga0247841_10002416_pt1 | contig 37365 bp, 55 predicted proteins | sample LaCruzMarch2015__2_FD_192410 | JGI IMG/M metagenome (GOLD analysis project Ga0247841, IMG submission 192410) | Freshwater microbial communities from meromictic Lake La Cruz, Castile-La Mancha, Spain - LaCruzMarch2015_18m | ecosystem: Environmental > Aquatic > Freshwater > Lake | place: Spain... | reverse complement strand
TTCAGCAACCCCCCCATAATGGTTCAAAGCTTTCATAACTATGATCTGGTGGTTCTTTGCATCTACATTATTACACATTTCATATACGTACATTGTACGTGGTACTAAGTACTGTTCAACAATCTTGATTGCCATCTTCGCGTGCTTGTCTGGAATCTTTGTAACAACCGGAAATGAAAGAGATCCTAGCAATTGTTTCTGAAACGATTTGTCAAACATTGCAAGTATGGCAGCAATCTTGTAAGCATGGATGAAACCCCTGGACACCGCAGTTCGGTATGCTTCATCTTCTTTACCAAGTTTGTTTTCGGTTACTTTGATTTTCCAGTCTTCGATAATATCACAGACACCAAAAACAATACTGTCGTTTTGTAATCCGGACAACGATGCTCTTAAATGTTTGATTTCGTTTTTTATACCATCAACGATTTGTTTATCTTCTTCGCTCGTATCATTATTTTTTCTAGGTTGCCCACCCTGTCCATAGAACCACATCATGCGCGGGAAGAACCCAGAAGAGAACAGGCGCGAGCTTGCGATCTGTTCAATATCTTTGGTGGTTGTGTTGAACAGCATTGACATGAACGGGAACGGGCAGGACCATTTGTATTGCTCTCCGCTTTTCGATCTCTTTGATAGTGTTCGTTCGACAACGCTGCCGTCATATATTGAGCACGTGGTTCCGAGAACGTGTGCGTTCCATGTTGTAGCATCCTCAAAGAATCCGGCACAGTCATCATAAAACCACAGCGAGTTATAGGTATCATTCAATCCCTGGATGAGCGCCGCTTCACTGATTGTTCCTCGCAGTATGTTCGTTGAATAACATTTGGCAATTGGTTCTTCAAAGGTAATAGCAGAACCAAAATTATCTATTGCCATATTGCAGGCAACCGATTTCCCGCTGATGGTAGTTTGGCCGACTACCATTGCAAACACGTTAGGATAGATGCTGGTCATTCCAACACGGATTACAACCTTTCTTCCGATTGCCATAGATGCAACAGAAAGCAACGATGCAAAATGAAACTCTTCGAGTGAATATGATACCCGCTTTCCGAAGTCGATATAATCTTTGAATAACCCAGAGTCAATTGTTGGAAACGGTGGGAGTAAACACCGATCTCTTGCAGATTCAATTTCTTTCTTTATTGAATCTTCTGATTTTGGTTTAAATGATTCTAGGAACGATTTGGTTATTTCGGTTCCGTGCTTCGCTTCTTTTTCTGCTTTGGTTTCGATTTTAAGTAATTTTGCTGCTTCTTTTAATGCGGTGTTAATATCATCGTTGCATTCAAATGTACAGAACAGATCGAATGCGTCATGACTGTGTTCGGTATCAAACAGTTCCGATCCGTGATGGGAGAACACACGATTTTCAGATGGGAATATTATAACACCGGGAAGTCCGGTCTTGCTAGACGGTGACAAATATCTTTCTCGTGAAACTCGTTTGTATCCGTGGCGTTCAAGTATCGTTTCAACCTTAACCGCTTGGTTGTACTTTCCGATAATATCATCTTCAGAAGATATTTTTCTGGGTGCTCGTTTTGTTTTTGTAAGGATCTTCTTTTCAATCCAAGGGCAGGCATTCACAAGTTCTGGGCCGAACGTATCCCATTCTATCCACATTGATAATAATTTAGTTGGGAGTTGTGGCAAATCTCCAGATGGATCTTCCGTCCATTCATACGGGTTTTTTGTATCTGGGTGTATAGACGGTGGAAGAACATCTTGTATCATCCCAGCACGGAATTCGATTACTGTATGTTTTTTTGTTTTGTCATTTTCATCGGGCCATTGAAGTTTGTGTTGTTTCAATCCTGCGTTTGCTGGAGCTTTGAATATTGCTTTATCGTGATCTGGCTTTCCACGAAGACGAGGGCACCCTTTTAAAATATCTTCGTAATCAAGACCGAACGTTTCAAACAGCAGTTTGGTTTCTTCGACGTTATCAATATCAAGAACAACAATACCTGATGGTTCCAACAGGACACCCATGTTATCGTTCGGATGAGATGCCCAGTAGTCAGGTGTGGCCGTGCGCTCTATTGTATTCCAACCGGGTGCCGTTGGTCCTTTAGTCCCTGGTGGTATTGGAACTAAATGCCATTTGAGCGTATTGGAATAATATTGCGCTGCATCATACATCGATGACACTTATTACACCTCTTGCCAAACTTTTTTGTCCTCTATATAATCAGAGAGACGCGCAACCGAATCATAGCTTACATTACCTGCGCAACCCTTGGCAATTCTCCATACGGTGATATATCCCACTCCACATTTCCGTGAGACTTCTTTTAATTTCCTGTCTTGTAGAACAGCGCGTATTTCTTCTAACGTGAGCATACCTTTGTGTTGGTTTCTTTACAATATAAAGCTTCCCAAATGAAAAAATCATTATAGCAATAGAAATAAATACTATTGATTCAAACATATATCCAAGGTAAAGCGGTGACGCCTAACCTATCAATCTACCAAACGAACGTAAGGAGAAAAAATGGCTATCGACCTTAACAGCATTTCAAAGAATGTTGCCAAGCCACCTCGCATTGCACTCTATGGTCCTCCGGGTATTGGGAAGACCACGTTTGCTGCCGGTGCTCCAGAACCGATCTTCATTCTTACTGAAGACGGTCTCGGTGATTTGGAAGTATCGCATTTTCCAGTTTGCACTTCATTTGAGGAAGTACTTGAATGTCTTGCAACACTTGGGAAAGAAGAACACGGTTTCAAGACGGTTGTTATTGACAGCCTCGATGCTCTTGAACTTATGGTGTGGGCTGCAACCTGCAAGCGTCTTGGTGTTCCTTCAATTGAAACTCCAGGATATGGGAAAGGATACATCGAAGCGCAGACTGAATGGCGCAACCTCTTTGCATATATTACTGCACTTAGAGATGAGAAGAACCTTACATCTATCCTGATTGCTCACAGTGCATATATCCATGTTGAAGATCCGGAGCACCCAGCATACGACACCAACGCTCTGAAGCTTAACAAGCGTGCTGCTGCAATGACTACGGAGTACTGCGACGTGGTTGGATTCGCTTCGTTAAAGATGTTTACCAAGATTGATGAAACCGCATCGAAAGAAAAACGTGCCCGCGCCATTGCTACATCAGACCGCGTGCTTCGCTTATCGGTGTCTCCATCATACACAGCAAAGAACCGGTATCATATGCCTGAGATTATCCCCCTCTCGTGGGAAGAATTCGAGAAGTGTTTACCAAAAGGAGGTAACTAAAAATGGCAGAGCTCAACTTTAACGCAGAAGAGTATGAACCAATGGGTAGTTTTGAACCGCTGCCTGTTGGAGAGTATACAGTTGTAATTGAATCCAGCGAGAAAAAACCTGCAAGCACCGGCAAAGGAGAATATCTCCAGCTTGTCTACAATGTCGTTGATGGTGAATATCAAGGTAGAAAATTATTCGACAGGTTAAATATTGTTAACGACAGCGATCAGGCCCAGACAATTGCCCGCCGTGCACTCTCTTCTATCTGCCGTGCGATTGGGATTATGAATCCCAAGAACAGCGAAGAACTTCATGACAAACCATTTGTTGTCAAGGTTGGAATTCGCCCGGCAAAAGGAGAGTATGGTCCTTCAAACAAGATTACTGAATATGCAGCGATGGATGGATCTCTGCCTTCATTACCAGAAAAGAAGGCAGAGAAGAAACCAGAAGGAACTACAACTACTGCTGCAAGCACAAAGAAGAAAATGCCGTGGCAGAAGAAGTAAACAATTTTTTGAGGTACTACAATGCCAGAACTTCCAGACTTAACATTACCAACAGTAGAAAATATTTATCAGTCGTATGTCGAACACCAAGGAGATTGGAGAAGGAACCATCTTGGGGCATCGCTTATTGGAAAAGGGTGTGAGCGTGCTCTTTGGTACACATTCCGATGGGCAACAAAGCCAAACATTGACGGCAGGTTGTTACGTCTGTTCGAGACTGGTAATCAGCAGGAACCACGTATCGTAAAGAACCTTCGTGATATCGGAGTTGACGTTTATGATCTTGATCCTGAAACTGGAAAGCAGATCCACTATGAAATGTATGGTGGGCACTATGCTGGAAGTCTTGATGGTATTGCCAGTGGGTTCAAAGAATCAAAGCAATGGCATGTTGTTGAATTCAAGACGGCCAATACCAAAACATTCAATGCTTTAAAAAAGGCAGGTGTAGAACGAACCAAGTTTGAACATTACTGCCAGATGCAACAGTACATGAAATGGGCAGAACTTGAACGGGCATATTACTTCTGTGTATGCAAAGACACCGATGATATTTATGGAGAGCGCGTATCACTTGATAAAGATGTCGTCAAACGGTTAGAGATGAAAGCAGAGCGTGTAATATTTGCTGACAATCCAACATTCAAGATATGTGACGACTCAAGCGATTTCAGATGCCGTTTTTGTGACCACGCAGATATTTGTCACGGAACCAAACTTCCTGAAGTAAGTTGCCGTACTTGCGCTTATTCCAACCCAGAACAAAATGGAACTTGGATCTGCACCAAAGATGGGAATCTTCTTTGTGGAGATGAACAGCGGGCTGTAAAGGATTGTCATATCTTCATACCCGAACTCGTTAAGCTGGAACAGACAGATTCAGACCCGGTTGCTGGAACAGTAAGTTACGGTCAGATAGTGAATGGCCCTGGAGCCATTGCGTCAACGGAGTTACAGGAGTATATAAAATGACTGGAGAGATCAAAGCAATTGAAACTGTCTATAAAGGATATAGATTCCGAAGTAGGCTTGAAGCAAGATGGGCAGTATTTTTTGAGAACGTTGGCATAAAATGGGAATATGAAAAGGAGGGTTTTGAATTTGGTGAACAAGGATGATCCTTAGAGACTACCAGAAGGAAGCAGTCGATTCTATTTTTGAATATTGGGAAAACGAATTAGGAAAGAACCCGTTGGTCTGCGCTCCGACGGGGAGTGGCAAGAGTTTAATCATTGCTGACTTTTGCCAGAGGGTGTGTAAAGATTGGTCTGGTGTAAGAATAGCATGTGTTACCGATTCACGCGAGCTAATAGCACAGAACGAAAAGGAATTGAGACAACATTATGAAACCACATCAACAGGAATTTACAGTGCTGGTTTAGGAAAGAGACAGACACAAGCACAGATAACTTTTGTTGGGATTCAGAGTATTTATAATAAGGGATTCGATCTTGGCAAACAAGACATTATCATCATTGACGAAAGCCACATGATTGGAAGAGATAACAACACTCGTTACGGGAAGTTTATTAAAGATATGCTTATAGCAAATCCCAATCTGGTTGTTGTTGGTTTGACTGCAACCCCATACCGTCTTGATTCTGGGATGTTACACGAAGGCGACGGCGCTTTGTTTGATGGCATCTGTTACGTGGTTGAAGTTAAGAAACTTATACACGAAGGATATCTAGTACCAGTAATCAGTAAAGGTGGGGTAAGAAAGATTGATTTAAAAGATGTTCATATCAGAGCTGGAGAATATGCTTCTAACGAACTTGCTCATGCTGCTGATGACCCAGAACTTATACGGTTGGCTGTTGATGAGATTGTTCGATATGGCCAGGATCGAAAAGCGTGGTTGATATTTGCATCTGGAGTTGAACACGCAGAGCATGTTAAAAACGAATTTATTAAACACGATATCGTTTGTGAGCTGGTAACAGGAGAGACACCGAAAGAAGAACGTGATAAAATTATAGGGTCGTTCCGTGAAGGGAAACTCAAATGCCTAGTAAATGTCGGGGTTCTCACAAAAGGATTCAATGCGCCGATATGTGATCTCATAGCACTTCTGATGGCAACAAAGAGCACTGGGAAATACGTGCAGATTGTTGGCCGTGGTATGAGAACACATAACGGAAAAGAAAACTGTTTGCTGCTTGACTATGGAGGTAACTGTTTAGCACACGGACCAATAGATGAAATAGATCCAGTCAAGAAAAAGAACGTATTCAACATTGAAAAAAAAGCACCACCAATGAAAGAATGTCCTCAATGCAGGTCGGTGGTTCATTCACGGGTTACAGTCTGCGCTTGTGGATACCAATTTCCTGTAGTTGCCCCACATGGTACAGAAGCCTACGATGGTGCTGTAATGTCAAGTCAGGTTAAGCCAGAAGTTATACCAATCGCAGGGGTATGGATTGGAAGACACAAGAAACCAGGAAGACCAGACAGTGTTAAAATAACATTCTATACGGCGCTTGATATGGAATATTATATGTGGGTTGGTCTTGACCACGACGGATATTATAAAGAGAAATCGTTAGCAGTTGTTAAACGTTTTGGTGGTAAAGCAAAGACAGTAGATGAAGCATTAAAGGAAAGTCAATATTGGAGAAAGCCGGTTGCCATAGCTGTAAAACCTAGAGGACGATTCTTTGATATTGTTGGTATAATTTTTGATGACACCAAGACTCAAGAAAGATCTCAGGACATTCAAAGAGATATTGCTAAAGACCAGAAGGTGTTAACATTTTAAAAGGTTCAACCGAGCATATGGAACAGATGGGATTTGTAATCTGGTTCCGTCAGAAGTTCCCAGAGATATTAATTTTTGCTATTCCCAATGGTGAATACCGTGCAATGACCACAGCAAAAAAGTTACGTGCTGAAGGTGTGGTTCCAGGAGTTCCAGATTTGTGCATCCCTGAATGGTCTTTGTGGATAGAGATGAAACGAAAAGAAGGTGGTAAGATATCAGACGATCAAACTAGAATTCACAAGTACCTTGAAGGCATCGGCCATAAGGTGATTGTTGGGTATGGTGCTGAAGACGCTTCGAGGAAACTACTTCAATTTAGAAACCTTTAACATCTATTGAATCAATAGAAGATTATGGAAAAGGATCTCTACAAAGTTAGAACCGCATCGCATAACGAGAATGTGATTCACGTTCCCAAAACATCTAACGGGTGGTTCTCGCTTGAAGTAAAGAAAGATGGAACGCTAGTGTTTAAGCCGGTAGTATTATGAATGAATCCGACGCGACGCGGAGGCGCGGGAATGTCCGGAGTAACACAGATAGACACGAAGTTTCATGAAGTCATAATGCAACCGAGCAACGTCAGTTGCCGGGCTTGTCATAACTTCGTAAGGGTCAGGCATAACGTGAGAAGCGCTCATCACATGCGGGGCTTCTGCAAGATTGGCGGAGGTGAAAGAGAAATGACAACACACGATACCATAGAACCAATTTCATCAGACACGCTGGAAGAACTTGGTAACGCAGCGTTTTGTTCGATAAAAGACAAATTGAAAGAAAAGGGTTATCTGTTTGTAGGGGGCGTGTCTGGGGGCAAAGAATATTTGATGGACTTCAAACGGGACAGTATGGATATATTTGGTTGCGAGAACCCGGTGAGGTTAAGAATAACTTTACCGTATTCGCCAGAAGAACCAAAACACCATCCCGAACACAATCTAAAATATTCAACTATTCCAGAACGTGAGAACAATACGGCAATCGAAGAATATCTCGTAATTGGTGATGCGCAATGACCGTCGACCCGTTGGATGAAGTCTACGAGAAGTTCAAACACCTGGATACGGTCCTATCAGACCCCACGTGGTGCCAGAGCGGAGACGGTCACGCAATCTACGGCATTGCTGGCGAGATGTGGCGAGCGATCAAAGAAGCGCGGGAGATGAGGAAATAGTGACATCATTGAAGAAAAAGGGATCTCCCTGTCCAAATTGGCTCGCCTTCTCGAATGCACCGATGAACACGTATCGATGCTCCTCAATGGTCGTTTCCAGATCGATAACGACATGGCAAGCAGGTTGTCAGAGGTACTTGGTTCAACCCCGGGCTTCTGGGAGAATCGGGAGAGGCAATACCGCGATGCACTCAATACACGGAAGCACCCCATCACCAAAGGCGGCGACCGATGACTGATCACCTCAAAGTTCAAGCGACAATACAGTTCAACATTCACGAATGGGGATTTATGAATGATAAGATTGGTGTTTTCCATAATGCAACGGACGAGGAACTTCTACAATATTGCATAGACAATTTCGAAGGATCGTGCAAGTCGGTAGACGGTGATGCCATAACAATTGACATTATCAAAGGGGGTTGGCAGTGACCCCCGACCCCATCGACGCCGCACCGACCCAGCAGAAGCGGGAAGCGAAGTATAAACAGTGTTCGCACTGTAAGCAATATAGCCAGACGGAAGGCAAGTGCCCCGCGTGTGGGAAAGGAGTTGTGAGATGAAAACGTGCCCAAAGTGTAAAGAAACAAAAACAGATGGTGATTTCTATAAGACCAAGCATGGACATTTGCATTCGTGGTGTAAATCGTGCGAGATTGCAGCTTCTAGAAAAAGAAATGCAGATCTGCGCTTGGACACCAGAGATATCCCGAAACAATACAATGGGAGAAGGAATAAGGAATCTATATTAAAAATTCGCAACTCTGATCTAAAAAACAAATCCGTGTGCTCTATAATTCACTCTCATCACGAAACCTTGAAAGACGATCCAGATCGCTTATCAACCGAGTTCATACAAAAAATGGTTGGGAAGGTATGTGAATGATCTCCCTTCTCGGTCCCGCTCTCGCAATCGTTGGAAGCATCTTGGCGTGTTACGGCGTGTGGGTGGTAGCGTGATTGACACCAAAGATATCGGACTTGACCTTGCCGTTCTCGGCAGCATCGTATCCTGTATCGGAGTCATCTGGAATAACATCTTCCTTGACCATGTAGCAGCCATGCAGATATGGGCACTGTCAAACATATTGCTGATGATATGGGCGTACGGTATGTGGAAGCATTGGTGGGAGGACGGTCTTTCAGGGATGGTATTGTTTATCATGTATTGTATTTTTGCGATTACAAATATCATAGGATTGGTGATGTTATGGAATTGACACGTGTTTGCAAGAAATGTGGAAAAGAGCATCCGCTTTCAGAATTGAAAAAAGATTCCAAGAGTAAGTATGGAAGACTACAACTATGTAAAAAATGTAGCGCGGAGTATGCATTGATAAGAAACCATACTAAAGGAGAGGTTACTCCATATACTCAATTACCCTCGTGCTCTTCTTATTTTGGAGTGTATGTTGCAGAGAGGTTGTTAAGTAAGGTTTACCGAGTTCCAGGAGGACTACCTGCGATGACCCTCCCATTCTTCTGCCAGTTCTTTCAAAAGAGAAATGTATTCTATCTCATCGCACTCGAAGGTGCAGCAATCGCTCTATGCTGGTGGTGGGCGGTCCCGCAGGTTAGCCCGCTTTACTAACTGCGCCGTGGCGTTTCATCTCTTCCATCTCTTTCAGGAGATCCACAACTTCGCACATCATATCAACAAGTCGCCATTCCTTCACGAGGTCTTGGATATCGAATCGCAATGTCTCATCGGCTCCGGAGATGGTATCCATCTGCGTGAGGGTGAACGGGTACTTATCGCTATGCGCAGCCCATCGTTCCGGAACATTATCGTGTATCTGGTTACAGAGTCCCATAAACAAATATTGATGCAACGAGTATGTAATACTTTCCATTGAATACACGCATCGTTTCGATATTTTTAAATAATACGCGCATCCTATATGTATTCATGGCAATACACTTCCCGAAGAATCTTTCTTATCAAGCGAGGTTCGATGCGTGGGTATCAGGTATTTGTCCATACTGCAACCACAAGTCACAGATTGTAAAGCAGGTTTCTCCAACCAAGAAATCCTTTGCATGTACGAACTGTGGCGCGGTTAATCATTTCACACTACCCAGATTATTCAATTGAGGAGAAACCACAATGAAGCACATGTACACGATTCTCGCGGTATTCGCCGTCATCGTAATGATCGCATTACCGGTATCGGCATCGACAGTCCAGATTGCAACTGGCGACATGAACAAAGTATCCCAGAGCGTTCAGGTATCAGGGAACTTCAACATGGATGACAAGAACGTTTACCAGCAGGCAGACGCGACCATGAGCAAGTCCCGCAAGTCAATCCAGGGATCTGTTAACGTGAACGTTGGTGGCAAAGATGTTGAACAGTTCTCGCAGGCAGACATGACCAAGACTGGAAAATCAATCCAGCTTGCAGCGAACGTCAACGTCAATGGCAAGAAGGTCCAGCAGCAGGCAACCGCCAGCATGAAGCGCACCTACAAGTCAATCCAGGTCGTGCCGAATGTCAACATCGACTAACCCTCTTTTTATCGCGTGCCTCGTAATCGCAGCTATCGCAGTACCGGCTTTCGCGGATAACTCGCAGGAAGCGTTCGGGGTTATCACAGGGGATAACAACAAGCAGGTTGTCGGAAACGAGATCAACACGCACGTCGATAAACAGTTTGTCGATGAAGATGTTGTAGCACCCACTTACATTAACATCAACAACGAAGCGCCGGTTGATACACATCAATATGCCAACGGCCTTGATGTAGGTACTGTCGATGAAGCAGTAGTAATCTTTGAACACAGGTACGCAGCATATCCGGTGTTATACAACGAAACGTATTACATCAGATCATCACCCAACGTCCCTATCACTGTCTACACTATTGAGAAAGGAAACGACCTTCTGAAGTTACAAGACAAGGATTCGATCTTCACCTACGATAGGATTTACGATAGGTGGGAACACGGAACAATTGTCCCGACATACATATTCCCGCGATATACAACGAAGTGTAAGGTTGTAGTCCCTGAAGATGGATACCTTGTGCTTGACAATCGCGCAGAATTCGCTGCAACCACGATGGTAGAGATCGTTCAGAGTCAGTAGTAATATCATCTATTTTTAGAAACCTTTATCTTCTTTGCAGGTGTATATACACCCATGGTAAAGATAGACAGACGAATGGAATGCGATAAGCTCATTCACGAAGCAGACGGATCGGTTATCTACTGCGATGGAAAGAGTTTATCAGAATGTCCCAAGTCACGGTCACGGCTGATTATCACATCAGCGTGTTGGAGGGTGAATAACAAATGACAACTAAAAAAGCAGCGATTGTAAGTCTCCAGAAAGGAGACGAAGACTGGTATGAGAAACCCGGTACAATCCTCATAACCGAAGATAATTTCGGGCGCGTGTATTTCGAGTATGGTGAACTTAGTATGGCGGTTGATTTGGTAGATTTGATGGACGCAATCAAGACGCAGATTTGCGGAGGTAACTCATGATCGGTTCAATGGCGGTAATCAAAGCGGTGCAACTGCTGGAGGGGAAGTGAAATGACTCTTAAAGAATTTACGATTGATTACGGTGCAATGGCAACGATTCTTGTTTGCGCAGTTATCCTACTCGTGGCATATGCTTTAGGAGCGTTCCCATGACCACACCCGCACCCACCAAGCGTTCCGTAGGCCACCCGCGCAAGAACGCCAAGAAGCAGGAGGAATTGAAATGAAAGACGTAGTTTACAATCTTCAGTTAGTGGGAAATCTCCTGCTAGCTGTGATGTATGTCTTTGGAGGACTTGCGCTCTTGCTCCCGAATGGTCCACAGATTGTCCAACCAATGGTGGCGCTTGGTGTTGCACTGTTGGCAACGGGATTGTTTGGATCTCCGTATTCAACGTACTTTAAGAAACACGAAGAACCCCCGTGCGAACCCAAGCGCGGGTGCGAGGAGGAGTGAGGAAGATGGAATGTACATGCGGGTTTATATTTGCAGGTCCGGGTGAATTCAGGAATTGCAATGCCTTCATAGATGATGATGGAGACTCTGGGGTTATCTGCCCCAAGTGTGATAGGAAGTATGTGAATAAGAATGGCAAGTGGTACGAGGTAATAAAAGGAGCGTCACCATGAAGAACGACACCGCCGTCTCCCCCATCCTCGCAACCCTCTTAATCCTTTTACTCACAGTCGTCCTAGCAGGCGCAGTCATAGCACTCACCCTAAATATGGGCAACACCGCTCCTACAATCCGGATGGCATCATTCACAGCGCATCAGGAAGGCGAATGGATTTATGTCACATATTACGGTGGACCTAACCAACTTGACGTAGCCGATCCTGGCATCGTGGCGCTGGTGAACGATCAAGAGATGGCAAGACCGTTCCCCAAGACGGGGCATGTTGAGGTAGGCACAAGTGCACAGACGGCTGGGTCGATTGGTAAAGATCACGTCGTTGTGATTACGACGTTCAAGGATGGGAGAAAACAAATTTGTTTGGATACGTGGGTATAGAAACAGCACCTCTCTTTTTATACTATTGCACTACTATTGCATTATATGAGTGAACGCAAGGGAGCAACCATATGGGTGTCGTCGTCTACACGCGATAGAGTCAATAAAAAGAAACGCAAGAACGAAACACAGGATGAGTTCATACGGAGGCGGATAAGATGAAACGCCTGCTCCTGCTTCTCGCGCTCTGCCTTCTCATCGCATCGGTAACGGCAACCCCGCTGACATTCCAGAACGAGCACGATATAACGGATGTGACTATCATTGGTTCGTGTCCCGCCGCATCTAATGGCTTTATTAGATCCGCGACTGCTGGAAACCAATATGTGCAAGCCGGTACGGTTTCTTGTAGAATACAAAATGTAGCCCCAGTTACAATGACATATGCGGCGTGGACAGATGTTGGCAATTATGATTATTCTGCTCAGATCATATTGGGGGATGCCAGCAACACTACCATATCAACATTAAATTTTGATGTTGATTATACCGGGTCTCCGAGTAGGATAGAAGTAAAAGTTACTGGGGCGACGGCAACGGCATATGTGAATGGAAATCTTGTGGCTACATCTGGGGCACTCTCTGGAAACCCAGCATATATAAGTTATGTAGATGCTTATGGCGATGGGCTTGCGACAACTGTAGACGATTTCATAATTAACACCGCTGAAGGAACGCATGTTGTTGGGATGCCCGCACAGAACGGATACTATATTAAAAAGGACATGGTAAATCCTGCGAACTCCGGTGTCTTTAATTATACCACGGGTGCGCTTGTCAATTCAAATTACATGTACACCACTTGGGGCAGGAGTAACCTTTCAGAAGGGGATGATGTTAACGAGTCAATGTATCTTCAGAATGTTGATACAGGTGTCACCTACGAAACCCAATATACCGGGAACGCAACCGCTGGTACAACAACGTGGGATGTCGCAGCCTCGTTGATTTCCAGTGGAGCACCGTATGGTATGTATCGTGTGAGATTTGGAACCTTCGATTCAGACCAGATTGCGTACATCGCCAACGGTGCCAACGTAAATTTCGATAAGCCCAATTATAACCAGAATGATGTTGCAACCATTACCTATCTAATCGATGCGCCCTACTGGGATACCTCGACCTATACCTACGCGCTGAAAGTCTATCGGGTGAATGATTGGACAGTCGTAAGTAATACCCCGGTCACTACCACTTCTGGTACGGTGCTCTATCAGTTCACATCCAGCGACACACAGGGAACGTACTACGCCGTCCTTACAGCAACACCCAATGTTGGGGGGAGCGATATCTGGATGGCATTTGATTACGCACAGATGACCGCATACTTCGCGCCATACGGATATGTCAATAATGAAACGGGTTCGGTGGTTGCCGGGGCGAATGTTAGTTTATCTCAAGGTAGCATTATCTCAAATACGATAACCACAGCCAGCGGGAACTACACTGGCTCCGGATTCCTAACCGGGGCGGTAATGACGTTCAATGTCACGGCAGCCGGGTATCACCAATATCTTGCGACGCTTACACCGATGGTTACTGGAAGCAAGTATATCAACATCACCCTAAATTCTACAACACCCTCGTTTACCGGCCTTGGCATCGGCGGGATCCATCGGGACGGCGTTCTTACTGGCACCCTGATCACATCCGGATATGGCAGACCGATTGCCGGGGTAACCGCTCATGCAAGGAACGCCTCGTATGGAGATTCCTGCACCAACGTTTCCAATAATGCAGGGTGGTATAAATTCGACGAAACCAACGGGTGCATCCTGACCAGCGGTAGACTGTATGATGTGTTCAGCACCGCGCTTGGATATTCTAACAGCCCGAACTATATGGTGGTGGCGGCATGAGAAAGTTGCTGATGATTCTTATCATATCATTTTTGTTCGTTGGAATAGTATCCGCAGATGCCTTTTCTTCGTGGTCTGCGTATGGAGATGCGTGGAAAGCAACGAATGATACTTATACACTTCTGATGTGGAACGGAACCGGTTCCCATTCGTGGCTTACCACAGGTAACACAACAACTGCTGATTATCTTCTTGTTGGTGGTGGTGGTGCCGGAGGGTCTGGCGTTGGCGGAGGCACCGGAACCGGCGGCGGTGGAGGTGGCGGTATTTTATCTGGTAGTACCACCATCCTGAACGGAACTGTTACCATTGTAATTGGCGCTGGCGGAAACTCGCCGCCAGCGGGAGGAATTGGAGGGAACGGTATAAATTCCACATTCCTTGGATATACAGCCGTTGGTGGTGGTGGAGGGGCTGGTGGCAATGCACCATATTCCGCAAACAATTCTATAGCATCCGGCGGAGGGGCGTCGTATTCGGGTACTCCCGGAACCGGAGGGACACAAGGAAAAGCCGGCGGCGCAGGAGCAACAAGCGGAACCTATGGCGGCGGCGGTGGAGGGGGGTATTCCTTCGTTGGTAACGACGGGGGTACTACTGCTGGTGGCGCGGGTGGAAATGGTACAGATTCCTACATAATGATAACCAACACATCTTACGGCGGCGGCGGTGGCGGGGGAAGTCTTGCAGGAACTGGCGGCCTTGGAGGTTACGGAGGAGGAGGAAAGGGGAATACTACTGCCGGGTATCGTGGTGTAAATGGCACCCCCGGATCTGGTGGCGGGGGTGGCGGGTCTGGTACTGGAACTGGCACAGGAGGATATGGAGGAAGCGGGGTACTGATAGTTTCATATTACTCTGCCGCACCAGTTGTATCAATAAATGCATCCTTCACACAATCTGTAAACCCTTCGGTAATAGGGCAGTCTGTGAATTTCAATGATACCAGTACTGGTACTCCGGTTACATGGAACTGGACACTTAATGGTGGGGGATTAACCAACAGCACCCAGAACGCATCATATACCTATTCAACCAACGGTGTTTATAATATCCTCCTGAACGTCACCAACGCCACCGGGTCATGGAGCAACACCAGCCAGACGCATACCGTAGTCAATGCCAGCGGTTTCACCCCGCAGGATATTTGGATGGAGGGGCAGTATCTCCAAACATTCCGGATCACCGATTCCAGTACCGGCCTGCCGATCCCAATAGTTGATCTGCAGGATACCGCGATGCAGACATTCACCACCACGAACGGGACCGGATATCTCACGGAGGCATTCGGAGCATCAATCGTCACTTTCGTATCAGAGGGTTATGACAGTCGGGCAATCTCGTATGTCTTTGACTCTGATGCGGAATGGGATGTGCAGCTTACAGCATCTTCCCCCCCGGTTATTCCTAATACGAATATCATCTGGTCTCCGTCGTCTGTAGCTATACAAATTCTCGATGCTAATTATGTTCCAATACTTGGAGATCCTGTATATATTACCGCCCATTCCTCTTCTTTACCGGGGGGATTGTCTGGCGCTGTAGAATACTTCAAGTCAGCATATGGAGTATCTGACAGCGTAGCACAGTCGATGTTTACAGCCAATACCACTTATTACGGAACAACCGACGATAACGGGTTCATTTCAACACAGGTCGTTTCGATTATCCAATATCAGATTGTTACGCACGATACTAACGGGATTAACGTTACAACCCTGATGTGGCCAGCTGGAGCATATTATCAGATCGTAACTCCAAACGCAACGGTTGCCGGTATTGCAGCTCAGGGAAGAGCGCAAGCATCAATTTACAAAAACAGTACCTTCAACACGACATTCTGGGAACCCAATTCCACATATTCCTGTATGGGGATCAACGTCTATGATTCCACCGGAATGACTACGAATGTATCTGCGTGGTGGAGATTGGTTGATAACGGAACTGTCTGGTGGACAAACAGCACTAGCATCGGAGGCTATGGGCCTGTCAATTCATCGAAATGCGTTCAACACATTCCTTACCAGCAGTGGAAATGGGGAGGTATCACGGATTAGGCTCTGGAAACCTATAAGAAGGTTTCCTACCTAATACCTGTCAATCATGGTATCATTCTCCTGCGGTGTGACATTTACCAACATTTTGGGGTTAAGATTACCATTGGGAATTGAAACGGTTGTTCCCCCGGACTGGGCAATGTTATTTTACAATCTGATTTTTGTAGGATTGCTAATGTTCATTGCCGGGTATGGTTCGAGAACCAACGTGCGGTTTACAATGATTTCCATCTGTGCGTTTGCAGCAATCATGTGGTGGTTTGGCTGGGCTTCGATGTATATTGCGGCATCTAACACCGTGGATTCTATCAGACCGCTGAATATGATTATTCTTGCGTCCGTAATGTCGGGAGCACTGTATCTCAAGGAAGCTAACAAAGAATCGTTCGGATCTGCCGGTGGTGCTGGAAGTACCTTAATGAATGTGTTGTATTATTTCATTCTGCTCCAGACGGCGGTTGGGCTTGTAAATATGACGGGGATATGGACTGATAACTCTGCCGTCACGCCAACAGCTTACCAGTATAACAACGCCAACGTCGAAACGCAGATCACACAGCAAAATAATATTGGTGGGATAATGGGCGGGTTTATCTCTGATACACAAGCTCTTTCCAACCTTGCGATCCAGGCAACACAGTTCCTCTTGCAGATCATAACCGGAGTTGCAGGGTTTCCCGGGGTTATTGTAAATGCGTTCCCGTGGGTAACTCAAAGTGCAGCGGCAATGGCATTTATCTACTCCGTGGGAATAATCATCATTCTGTTGGATATGTGGTTTATTGTGATGTTATTCGCAAGACCGCCGGCGATTGACAATTTAGGACCGGGATAACATGGCTGGACGACTGTTGGGATTAGGGGTAAATTTAATAGTGTTTCCCTGCGTGGCGGGAGCGGTTGGCTATACATTTGTGGATACACTCTCTCCGTTTGTGAACGCGATGAATCTACCGATGGACGCGGTAAATACTATGACGAATTTAAGGTTGATATTCGCTGCAGGTTGTTTCCTGTTTGTGTTCTTCCTGATATGGAACCACATGGCGCAATCGCAAAACGAAACTGACATGGTGAGCTAAGATGGCGAGTTCCAGGAAAATGATGCTTGTCGGGATTACGTGGATCATAGTAATTGCGGTACTGTACATCCTTGCTATAATTGGGGGCGTCTGGTGGAAAGCATGGGATGAAGTGCTGCTGAAGTTCCCGGTCCCGGCACCAGTACAAATGTATGTTGGGAACACGTTCTGGATACAGGCAATAACCTATGCCATGATTCTTATTGTCGGGATCGTTGCCACGTATAAAATGCTGCAATCTACGGCAGATGAAAGCGATTATGGTATGGAGCATCCATGAAGTATCCATACCTGTTTTTAGCGGTATTGTGCCTGATTGGAATTGTGGGTGCTGTACCTTCAGGGACTGCAGTTTCTGCAGTTGGGAATAACAACGCTACCTTCTCTGCATCCAGCGCAGAATCCGAGGCGTGGTTTGAGTATGGTATGACTCCGGAAACGCTCGTGGTATGGACTGCAAACGTTACCGCCGGGGGCGCCTATACATGGACAGAACTTGGCAGCCCGCTTTCATCCGGAGAAACCTATTATGTCGCCGGTTGCGACGACTCCGGTTGTGATACTCCGGTTTCCTTCACAGTTCTTGATGCAACACCCCTCCCGACAACCACTTACGGTATTCTGTTCACAAATGCCACAAGAAGCAGGTTTAACATCATTTCGATGATAATCAACATCCCGGCAGCGTATACGTGGCTATTCCCGCAGAGTGCAAGTACGTTGGCGATAACTATTATATCGGGGCTGGTGTTCTTCGCAATATTCTTCGGGCTGGCATACCGGACAAGATACGCGGCGGTGCCGGTGTTGCTCGGATTAATCACCGCGCCATATCTGTTATACCAGAACCAGGGGCTGGGTTTGGGAATACCCCCGGAGTTTCAGGGGATAGCGCAAGGGTTAATGTACGCTTGTGTAGCCGGGATACTGATCCTGATCCTGAAGAAATAAGCCACCAAACCTTTTTTACCTTTAAAAATAAAAGACACGTAAAGGTGTCTTTGTAGTGCCAACGGCAGAAGAAGCAGCAGCGGCAAATCTCGCATGGCGGGCGGTAAACTTGCCATCGTCTGTAACATCGGCGGAGCAAGCGCAGGCTGCACAATACTCTGCGAATTATTACAACGTTGAACGGCCAGCACAGCAGGCACGTGATGCGGCAATACAGCAGACGGTTATCGCCAACCGTCAGATGATTGACCGTCAGGAAGGATGGAACCCTAGCGGCGCTCATACGCAGGAACAACTCGCGGCGCATTATGGCAACGCGGAGTTGGGACGGCAGGCATACTCGTCAGAGCAAGATTATTACCGGGCGAATCCTTCGGAAGCATTTCAGAGGGAAATTAATAATGCAAATTATCAGCAGAACCGTATCGTGTCCGGGAACGGATCATATCGCGCTACTGGGGAACTGAAGTTAAACACAACAGCGGGAGAAGGCGGGTACACCGGTCGTGCTGCAACTTACAAAGCTGCGTATGATAGGCAGGTCTACGGTATCGGTGCTCCGAATAACGAGCAGGAGTATTATCGGAGAAACGCTATACAGGCTGCAACAGAGCGTCCAGGATTTACCGCACCAACAACGCTTGGCGATACCCAGACGCGGCAAGCTCGCGCCGGATATTCCGCGTTCGCGCAGGCAATGGGACTGCAAGGGGTATCTGTGGCACCAGATTACCAGTTTACCGGGCAGTTCCTGGAATACCAACGACAGGCTGCATACGCTACCCCAACCCGACGCGATGAAACCTTTTACATGAATGAACTGCAGAAATGGGCACAGGCTCCGGTTGAGCAGGCATCTGCGTATCACGATATCGGTATGGAGTCTGGCAAAGCAATACCAGCGAACCCATACGAGTATCAGGCCGATCTTGCAGTCGAATTCCTGAAAGGTGCACCAACAAAATCAAGTGAGTATTTCAGCCCGGTATCCGGAGTGATGAGCAGGTCGTTACCCGGCGGGGAAGGTCTCCAGCAGTTTGCATGGAGGGAAGCGGTTGCTGTAGATCGTGGTGCAAGGAGACAGGATATGCCCGGACAGGTATCGTTCATGACGGCGGTTACGAAACTCGGGCAGGCTACCGGGCAATACGGACCTTACGGCAGGCTGTATGGAGGTCCGGAGTATCCCGGGGCTGAATGGAGTCCTGCAAAGTCAAGTGCGTTCCCGGCAGACAAGATCACCTGGGACGGTGTTGATACCTCTGGAAGATTGCGTGGCAGCGGGATTGTCGGGGGAACTGGTGTTACGGAATCTACCGGTGTACTACCGTTGCCGTATAAATCGACAAGCACACCATCCGCTGCAACCGTATCAGCACAGAACGAATATAAACCATCGGGGTTCCTAGGACTCGGAGGGCTTATCCCAGAAATACCGACAATAGAACAGTATAGGGCATATTCAATTAATCGCGGAAGTCAGTTAAGAACCGATCCGGTCGGGGCTGTGGTTCAGCTGGCATCAGACGAGTTTGGAGCGCCCGTGTCTTTGGTTCAGGGTGTTGCTTCAAGACTATCTTTTGGGATGTCTGAATATATCCCAGGTATGAAAGCCACACCGATTGTAGAAGGTGCTGGATCAACAAAGTCTGTAAAAACAGAATCTTTTGAATTGCCAATAACGCGAGAGATATCAACATCAAATCTCCCAACATCGTCAAAAATATCTGGGGGGAACCAGACGATAACCGAATTGGGAACGTGGTTAGACACCAATTACGAAAAGGTTGATCGTACCAATCCCTCCGCAGTAAAAGAATATAACGACAGGGCAGACCTGTTTAAGCAGATGCAAATTCAGAACCCGGTATTTGTAACAGTAACCGGAGGGACAAAAGAAACAGTCACCGAAAAAGGCGGCACACGGATAGTTACTACAGAAACCGGTGCAGACTCGCAGAAAGTTTATGCAAGCGAGTGGGATAAGTTTGTTGAAGGTAGTGGGAGAGTTGGACGGTGGCTTACTGGGGAGACAGAAGCAAAACAGAAAGCATACTTTGAGACCATCAAGAACGAAGAGGGTTTAGCAGGGGAAGCCAAACGCGGGTTGTTCTATATCGGAACTGAAGTGATTAATAAACCAGCAGAACTCGCACCGGCGGCTATAACCGGCGCTATGTTTGCCGGAGCTGCAGGTATGGCTCCAAGCTTCCTCGCAGAAGTCGGGGCGGGATCTGGCATTACTGCTAGGGGAGCACAGTTCCTTAGTACACCCGGGGGCGCTTCACTCGCAAGAGCAGCAACCGTTGGCGTATTCGGAAGTGCGTATGTTTATGGTGTAACAAATAAATTTACAGCAACCCCGGAAGAAACCAAAGAGAATATTTATCGCAGTACCCCGGCGCTTGTTGCGATGTATGGCGGGGCTGGTGGATTTAATCAATTGCCCGAAACGGTAAGGAGTGCTGGTAGGTTTGCTGATAGACAGTTCTCAATACCAATGAACAACGAGGCGGGAACACTCGAAGGATTCAGAACCCGAGAACCTATAAAGACAATTGACCTCCGAGAAACCATAGATTTATCAAACGCAAAGGTTGTTGAGCCAGCCAAAGCCAGAAAATATGAGGTTGACTTAACCAATGCGCCTACGAGGGAATACGTTTCTCCCGCAAAACAAACAACAAATACCGCACCAGTAAGGGTGATGGCTGAACCGTATTCCCCGTTTGCAGAAGGGGTTGTAAGAGAGGGTAAAGTAACACAAAGCCCCAACATTCGTACTGGTGGCGGAGGGACAAGGGGTACAGGGCAGGTTCTTGAACAAATACCAGAAATAGATGTTAGACCAGAAATAAACCTTGCCGATGCCCGTATCAAAGCAGATGTTGGGCTTGCAAGCAAAGGACAAGCGACTGGGGGGATAAAAACGAGCAGGACATTAGAACAGCGGAACTTCAAAGTAGGAGATCCGTTTAAGGCACAGAGACGCGGCACTGTTAGCAAAGGACTTACTGCACGAGAACGCGGAACCGGAAACATCCCGGAATCTTGGAAAGTTATGGGAGAGGTTCCCGCTATAGAACAGGGCCCGGTGAATGTGGTCCTTGGAGATATAGAATATGGTCCAGTGAATGTAGTAAAAGGCGATACTGTACTTATGCCAACCCGCGCAACACTAAATGAGTACAAGGCTGAACAACTCCGTAAGGCAGAGGTTCGGCAACCGATCTGGGTAGGTTACAAATTTGAACCAAGAAAGATTCCTGAGGTAAATCGCGCTTATCAAACCGAAAAGCCAGAAAAAACAAGTGTGCCTGTAGTATACCCCATATTTATTGAACACACACCTATTACCGAATATCCCCCACAATCTAGATCCATAGAGATTGTTAGGCAAAAACCAGAAGTTATAACCAACATTGGAATCCCATACCAGAAAACAACTGAAAAAGTTATACCTTATTCTAGAACAACTGAAAAGGTAACTCCCTACTCTAGAACAACCACCACTGAAAAAACAATTCCGAAAACCTCTGAACTCGTCAAGGAATACCCATACGAGAAAATAACCGAAACTCCGAAACCCTACGAACGAATTATACCGGTAGATCCTATCCCAGTTGTGCCAATAGTAGGAATCCCGTTAGGTAGTCTTGGCAGTGGCAGTGGCGGTGGCGGCGGGGGCGGCCATCGCGGCAGACGCAGGCGCAAAGTCGAACTGTTCAGCTTCGAGATGGCAGAGGATACGCCAATTCCAACACGGTTTGGCCTTGGAGGTCAGGTAACCGAATTCGTACCGGGCACCCGTGGCCTTGCAATCAACATCCTCAAACGCTCCGATATCGCACCGAACCGGTTATTCGAGATGGGCGGTAAATCAAGTGATCACTTATGAATAGCAACAGACCGATGTTTAAAATGCTGTTCCGGGATGAATTGTACACCCTGGATAATGTAATGAAGATGGCTGAAAAGAATCCGGATATCCTGTGGGTTGTCTACGAGACAAACGGAAAAGGCAGGTCCGGGTCTTGGGAACACCACGGCACAATGCCATGTTCGGCAATCGTTGAAAAATATGGGTGAGAGTGATGCAAAAGAAACAAAAAGGCAAAGTAATGGCCTGTGCTGCGAAGATTGAGCAGAAAGAGCACCCTTGGGCTACTCCTACGATTGCTATGAGGATTGCAACGGATCATGGTGAGGGAGACTACCCACAATGTATTATGACCGTGCGGGAAAGAAGAAAGTAAAACCAATTACCACTTATAACTATATACCCGCTTTTCGTTCGGATCTCTTTTGTTGTTAGGATTTTGTAAAAATCGGGAGCGCAAGCATACACCCCCAATTGGTTTATCTTCTTTCTTTTCGGGTATTTTTGTATGAGTAATCTCAAATAACAATTGTGAACGTATTTTATCGCGCTTGTCTTCAAGTGTGAAGGTCATGGTTCACCAACTTTCCTCTTTTTCTTGGCTCCATAAAATGTCGTTGCTGAATAACCGCAAATCTTACGAGCAACGTTTTCGCTCACATTATACTGTTCCTGGGTCTTCTTGATTTTGTCGAAGTCTATGTTAATAGATGGCCTGCCCATAGCACGACCCGACTTCGAACCATGAGCCTTGACGTTCTCTAATCCCCATTTGGTCCTCTCCATATGATGTTTCCTTTCAATGTCTGCGCCTACCATCATAGACGATAGAAGCTGGATCTGGAATGCTGGAGGAACATCATTAATAAACGATTCAATTGAGGATAGAGATTGAACGGTTATTCCGATGTGTTCGAGCCGTAAAAGTTCATACATGCTTTCTTTAGCATTCCTCCCAAGGCGGGAGAACTCGCTAAATACAATTGTATCTACTTTTGGCTTGTCTGGATCTTTCAACCGGTCCATCATCCTAATGTAAGTTGGCCTTATCGTGGGCTCGGTCCAGCCAGACATCCCATGATCTACAAAAATGTCAGATTCTATAATCCCCATATCACGCATCAATTTTATTTGAGATTCTGGATCTTGTTTTTCGCGAGAAACACGCACATAACCAATTTTCACCATAGTTCCCTAAACCCCCGTTTTCAATATAGTATTGTATACTAAAAGTATTAAACATTTCGGGTATCAGCAAACGGTCGTTTGTGGTTATCCTAAAACACAAACTTTCAGGAAATCGAAGCCCACAGATTCATTCTGTTGCCACTTACGGACCTGCTTGGTATGATCGGGTTATGGAAAGCAAACCATTATGATTCATCAAATCAATCAAAACAAGTATGCTATCAACACCATTGTTTCCAGAACTTCGGCATTCCCACAGGGAACGAAAAGAACGTAAAGAACACGAGCACCACGAATCCCATCACCATCACACCGATCAGATGACGGATCTTGCAGGAGCGGTAGTTGTAGGGGCGGTTGGAATTGGAATGCTGGGCGCGATGGGTAATATGTTTAATAAATAAAAGAAGGGTTTACTTTTTTAAGATTTCTTAAGAACTGCTGGTTTCTGCCCCTCCCGCACTTTTCCGACAGTCATTGGCGGGACTCCATCTGGGATTCGCTGGTGGTCGTACTTGGTGTGATGTGCTGCAGAGACTTTTTGCAGACCAACGTGATCATCGTGCGTTCCTCCGACGTGTGGACCCCATTTCAGGTCATCACTGATATGTCGTGCTTTCTTGCAATTGGCTGCTGGCATATGTAAATGGTCCATTGTTTACCTCCGTTTCTTGCCGTCGTACTTGACCGGCACGAATTTCTTATGCTCTTCCACCGTGATAAGTTGCCATAGGATTCTTAAGAATCTATGAGAGGATAAAGTTTTCTTAAGAAATTATTGAATCGATCACCATCCGGGATTCTCCCGCTGTTCCTGCTGTCTGGGTGGGACTCCTCTTACAAGTGCAAAGGATACCGAGCGAGCTTCCTTTTTGGATAGTCCCTGCTCGCGTGCCTGGTGGTACAGCTTATTGAGTGGGTCGTTGGATGTGCGTTCCTGGATTGTACTAGGATCTATCATATAGTCCTGTGATAATCCGGTATCATCGAACGAGTCTGGCATAACCATGAGTATGTGAGTTTCTTAAGAAAAACCTTTTGCTGTAAATATTGTATTACTCCCGGGTTGCTGGTGCCCCCGGGAGACGTATCAGGAGTCTAAACCTGTGTGCCGGGATCTTTTCCCAGCCGGTCAATTATACTCTAGGGGAGTTTGGAGCATTGGGTGTGTATGGCATTTCGTGTGTTGTGGTGGTTGTCACCTCCTGGATTTTGCAGACTCTTCTCGCAGTCCCATGCGTGCCGCCCGGGTGTGTCTCGGGCGACATTCCGCTGGGGTGAGGGATTAAGCTCATGCTTGTTTTGAACGGGTTATAACGGCACCATTTCAGATTCTTGGGTAACTGAATTTCTTTTTGCATCGTTGTTTGCTCCTAATCCCGTTTGGGTTGGTTACCTATAGGATATACTAGTATATATAAGTATATGTTTTGAGATTTAAGAGAGTCGCACAATATACATGGGCAGATCCTGGCCAAAAAAAGTTTCCGGAATTTGCCGGTACGTACCCCCATATGGAGATGTGCGTGTCTGCCCACACCCCCCTACGTACCCCCCTCCGGACCGCCATGGCGGGGCACACCGCCTCGCACGCCCATAATGCGAGTATCCTATACTATACATCATAGCATAAATAAAATCGTACCTGTACAACAAAACAAAAACGCGAACAAAACTATTTCAACATCAATGTACATATTTATACATTGATGGCAGAGAATGGTATAGACCTTACACCCCTCGGGCAGTATTCCTTGGGGGGAAGCCCGAAACAAATGTACACATACTTCCTTCTATCACTCATGAAGGACTTTTTTACAGGGGTAAAGAGTAACGATTCAGACCAGTTAGAGAACTGCATCATGGCGTTGGTGGCCTGTATACCAGATGCCAAAGAGCAGGAACGGCTATCAGACTTCTACTTCAAAAAGAAAGCCGACGGTAAACCCACTAGGCAGGCGGCGATCCTCACGCTCGGACAAGTTACTATCTTCCTGAACGGCACCCTTGAATTCAGCGAGACATCTACGGGCGGGCTTATCTGATGTCGGAGACCGTAACCGTTGATGACATACCTTGGCACTCGCCGGGGTTAATCCACCTTGGCCCAAACAACGGCAGCGCCATAACGCGCCTTGCCTATTATTCCGTGGCACTGCTAAAAACAAAACTACCTATCCCAGATGGTCCGTTCTCAGAATGGGCAGCGGGTCGTATCTGTGGTGTGGACATGCAGGATCTCGTTATCTTCCTTGCTGGCAGGAGAGGGTCGGGCAAAAGTTACTCTGCCCTGTGGATGGCAGTCAGGATAGCAAAGAGAGTGGCGAAACTTAAAGGCGGTAGGTGGCAGGACTACTTCAGTATGAACAACATCGCCACTCTGGAGAACACGGATCGCGTCATGGAGATTCTCAACAATTCCGGCATGCACAATGTTGTAATTATCGACGATGCAAGTCTGGCAATTAATAATAGGAACTGGGCATCTGTCCCAAGTAAGAACTTCGTGGCTCTCCTGACAATATGCCGTGATCGCCGGTGGTGTCTTATCCTCACAGCGCCGTTAAAGAAGATGGCAGATAACCAGGTACGGGACATGGTGGACCTAACCGCTACAGTTTACAAACCGTATCATGCTGATGTCAATGGTCGGGGCGGGTTTAATATCATCAAACTTGTCAGCGGGGATATCAGTACGTCTGGTAAAGAATATTCAAAAAAGATGCATTTCGAAAAAAAGAAGATTGACTTTTGGGTGACATTCAAACCCGATAAGGATATCATCGCCGATTATAATGTCCGTAGGTCAGAAGGTAGGCAGAACGTAATCAACAGTATTGTTGAGAACGGCACATACCAGACAATGCCAAAGAAGGACAAGAAACCAAGGATAAACGCAGCTGAGAAAAACACGCGAGAATTCATTGAGAAGCGCGGGGAAGAGCTGAAGGTACTTGTAGCCTCCAACCCTTCAATCTCGATGAATCAGTTAGGTATACAGCTTGACACCAGCTCGCTTACAGCAGCAAGGGCTATCAAAGCAATGAACCTGAAAACCGAACCAATGAGGAAGAACACATATGGTAAACGCGAACCTCTGATAATCCCCAGTGTGGTGACTCCAAATGGACCGTGAGAAACGCAAGAACCTCATCGGTTCCATGCTCCTGTATTGTCTGGCCGGTGACCTTGCTATCCGCATCAACTACGGGGGGATTCTCATATCAAGAATCGAAAACTACCTTATCGAAGAGGTTGTCCTGAAAGACCCGAATCATTCCTATCTCACAACAATACTGGCGGTTGTGGATAAAGTTGTAGATGCCAGTATCGCAACGCGGAGGGATATTACAAGTCAGTTTGATTCTGAAAAACTGCAGAAGGTTATTGTCAGCCGTGTTTTCCCGGTAGACCCTACATGGGTAGAAACCGAAGCTTTAAAGAGCCTGTATTCTCTTGGAGATTTATCCGGTATCCGCCTTGCCAGAAACTACTACTATGCGGCTCTTGATGCTTTCCCGAAATCCGCAAAGGATTCTTCGGCGTATTCCGATGCAATCAAAAACATGGATCGCGCCATGCAAAATGTTGTCGATATCTGCGACAGGTACGACCTTGCAGGATTCGGAGGCAACGAATGGCGCGAGAATATAACAACATCAATTCAGGAGGCATGATGTTCGGAGATACAAATACTAATGACGCGAATCTCATTGAAGAGCAGCGAAGGGAACACGAGCAGCGATTAGCACTTATCCGGAAAGAAGCGCAGGTGCTCCAACGAACGAACGAGGAAATCCATTCCAAAGTGCCAAGTATCAATGATGCCCCTGCACAGGTGAGGTTTGCCATCTATGGAATGGAACGCCCAAGATACGATGCCCCGATTGATGAGCTCTTGTGGTACTGCACGGAATTAATCGGGCGGGTTCCAGCCACATCAAGAGGGGAAGCGTGGGAACGCAACCGGACGTTTGCCGATCTCACAGCCAGGGGGTCGGGTTCTGTCAATGATGAAACACTCCGAAAAAATATCATGGATTTTATCTTTAGGTTAGAATCAATGATCTCTACAGCAGACCCGCACGCAACACAGGGTATGACCGGTATCATGGCGATTACTACATCCACGCGCTACGAGAAGCTGGATCAGAATATCCGCAACCTCCCTCTGCCGAACGCCCCGGGGTTGTTTGACGGTATTCTTAACAAAATACGGGGGAAATCATAATGTCAGAACTTAATTCCACAATTGCCGCGATTATCAACGGGACACAACCGGAAGTGCTTGCTACTGTAGTACCGACCCAGACACCCATCCCGCAAGGTATTGCAACATCGGTCCTCGATTGGTCACCAATCCCGGTAGCCCCGTTCAATATCCCAATCTGGGCGATCTTCGTATTCCTGTCGTTTGCCGCGCTGGTGTTGATTTATTTCAAATGGAACGATCAATCCGGCAATCTCGATTCTATCAAAGTGTGGTATTTGAAGATGGCGGAACTCAAAGCCGGTAAGATGCAGGTGGTTCGTTTAACCCGCGCTGGTAATTTCATTCCCGACTGTATGGATATCTTCGATAATATATTATCATACGGAGACGGTGCCGAAAATATCAACCAATGGAAATACCGTAGTGCTTCCGGGACAATCCGTATAGGGGGTATATCCGCAGCGTTGCTTTCTGAAGATTTCGACCAGAACCGAGATCCTCCTACAGAAATGGCAATTTGCAGGGCGTCACGATTACTTGACGAGAATATGGATGAGATCCGCAGGATGCTCACAGACAGATACAACCAACTCATATCTTCAAAAATCTATAACGGGATTAACCCAGCCACACTCATCCGCCCAATTCATTCCTATAATGACTATATTGGAAAATCTTCTGACAAAGACGCAGCGCACGATGAACGATCAGGCCATGCTTTGTTTCAATGGATTTTCCCTGATGGTATCCCAATCCATTCATACACGCCGTTTAATCAGATCGAATCACGTAAATTCTGGCCTGCCGGTAACAGCACCTCCGCTTTTTTGGGTGGAGAGAACCAGCGTATTGTAGAAGAGAAACTTATCAAGCCAACCGACAAAACGCGCGGGTTCCTTGAACAATGGGGTGGAATGATGGTTGCTGCTATGATATTCTGTGTTTGTTTAATTGCAGGGATGGCGATTCCGTTATGAGTAACATTCCGGTACTCTGGATGGGTGGATCGTTTAACCACGCCGACCCGTGGTTCAATATCCCATTATATATCTGGGGATTGGCTCTCTGGTGGATTCTAGTAATCCCGGTTTTCTACTTCATCCTTAAGGTTGTAAAGTGGGATAAATATTCAAAATTCCACGGGCTGCACTACGCGAAGAAGAACGATTCCGCCGCAGTTCTTATTGTCGATTTCATGGGAGAAGCGGATATGATTGCAGAGAATAAGGCGAAGTGTATCTTTGATTATTCTACTGACGATTATGAGGTGACTATCCCAGATATCCCACTGAATGTTATCAAGATTGTTGGTGTCATCGTTGCTGTAATTGGTATCGCGCTGGCATTACAGGTGCATTGGTTATTCGGGATAGTTGGAATCATTGCCGGTATAGTGATGTATTTCCTTGAGCGTGTCCTCCCGTGGCTTGTTTCAGTGTTCTTTTTCTACCCTACTCATTATCTGAAAGATATTTCCTGGAACGAAGCAATTCTTTACAAAATTGGCGGTATCAATTACGACTGCAAGATTGCCCAGATTCTCCAGGGCGGGGAATGGGACCGATACCCCGTTGTCATCTGTGGTGGTATCCCAGTAGAAATTATCTACGATACCGATATGTGGTGTAAAAAGAACTCGGTTCAGAATAAAGCAATCAAGAAATTCGCAAAGCAGTGGAATCTTGATAACCCAACTAACCAGATCCACACCTACATAAAATTAGTACGCCTCCACGAGCAGGGATTAATCAAAGACACTGATATCCCGGAGATCACCTTTAACTATACTGTACCGTGGGTGAGAATAGATACGGGGTTTCCCTATTATCCAAAGTCTGATTACGATGGAAAACTCCGCCAGATGGCACAGATAAAACAGAAGGAAAAGGACGGTCTTGGAAACAAATACATCCTATGGATTGTCGCTGCCGGTGTTTTGGCGCTGGTATTGATATTGATTGTACGGATCATATCAAAGATGCTAACACTGCCAAAGTAACAACCCTTAAATAAGGGGTAACCCCATTCTCTTTTATGAACCTTACTCCGGATGAAGAGAAAGAGATCCGAGAAGAGATTGAATATACAAGAGAAACGCATGGAGATAATTTTGTGTGGGGGAAAGAACGGACTAAGGATAAAGTTATCAATGCAATCCGCGATGCCTCGGATAAAATTGCTAACGGTGTTAACAAACTTACAAGCAGCCCGACACTGAATAAAATCAACGAAGGCGCACGGGAATGGAACAGGCAGTTATGCGAGCAGGAGGCGACACAGAAAACGCAAAAGAAGCGGAGACCACAGCGGAATACCAGTTCAAACTATTCCGACGGCTTAAGTTTCGGCAACGATCATCTGTAACCTTCGCAAACATTTATCATCCTCTTTTACTTACTATCTTCTATTATGGTTAAGTCAACGGCCAATGGTAAAAAGCCCGCAAAGAAAACGGGTAAGAATGGACCTCCGGAAATCAAAGTCAATCCAGAACAGTATGATCATCCGATAGGTCCGGAGAAAGCAGAGGTATGATATGGTAACACACGTTCCAGTGAATTCAAAACAGTATGCGACGGCTATAGGTCCGGAACAGCCAAAGACTGTGCATTACGATCCGAATCAGTATGACAAGCCCATCGGACCGAAACCACAGAGCACCGGGTCGAAAGTTATCAGCACTGTGAAATCGGTAGCATCGGAAGCCTACGATGCCGGGCGGCAGGCTCGCCAGATCGGGCACGACATGGGACAGGGTTCTGCAATCAGGAGTATCCGCAGCCAGGAGGGGTTCAGCAAGTTCTCACAGCAACGAGATCCCAGACCCAGAGGGAATTATCCGCAGCAGCAGAACAGACCGTCCGGATCTCCGGGTGAAACTATCAAGATAACCCGCTGTGATGAATATGGGAACTGCCGGACATCGACACTCAAAGGCGGAAAAGCCAGACAACCACGGGCGCCCGCATGGGCAAATGGTTTACTTGGAGGGCGGGACAGCGGTCTGTAAAATCGCGCAAACTATAAATACTCTCCTTTTCTATACTTATTTGCGAGAGGTGTTAGCGAATGAGTTTTGTTGCTTCAATCAAAGACAAGGCAGTAAAGTTCCTCCTGAACACCGTAGGTCTCCTCAACACCATTATCGAGGGGTTCCTCGTTATGCTCATCGGCGGAGCGATGTACGTCCTCACCTACATCTTCACCGGTGAGATGATCATCGTAGCCAACGGCATTACGGGTATTCCGGCATGTATTACCACGGGTATGACTGCCGGTATCAGTATGCTCCTGGCAGGTCTTCAGGTCATGGGCATTGTCTTCTTCGTCGTCGGCCTCGTTGTGGTCGTCCGGGCGCTCCTGTCAATCTATGGGAACCCCATGCAGCGCGGAGGTGGGTACTAGGTATATCTATACCTAAACCCATCTTTTATCATGAGAATAATTCCTCTGTTGTTTCTGCTTTCATTGTTTCTCTGCATTGGCATTGCATCTGCTGCATCATACACCAACACGTTTGATCCGACAGATGTTGTTGTTGTAAACCAATCGTTTGTCCAAGATCCTACAAGTGGCGGATCTACCCCTTGGATATTATGGATAGGGGCGGGTATTGCTGGACTTTCCCTTATTGTCCTATCGCTTGCACAGCGTATGAATTATGAAGGTAATATCGTTCTGTCTGTTCTCGCATGGCCATTTGTATGGTATTGGACCTGGGGCGGTATGACCAGCGTTGATTACATCGTTGGCGTTGGAGTTATCGCGACTTCCTCCAATTCAACCGTGATGATAACACAACATATCCTGTATTCGTTCTGGGTACTTGGATGGATCGGGGTTGCGGGAAGTATCTTTGCGGTGTTTGTAACTACGCTGCTGGTAGCTCAGTATAATCTCTTCCGTGATAACGAAACTGAAGCAGAAGCCCAACGGCAAAAGAGTAACCCTTAAGTATTTGGGTTACCTTATACTATTTTGATGACTACGGATTCAGAACCCATTGAATTTACCGCCGAACAGGAAAAAGAAATCCATAGGCGGATTGAAACCGCAAAGAAAGAAGCGGCGCTTCTTGAACAACTCACTATTGCTGAAGATACTATCCGCAGGGATCTTATTATCCGTGCAGAGCAGATGGTAGCGCAAGGGATATGGCACCCCTTCCTGAAAGATGTTGCCAAGACAATGTATTCGTCAGCAATATCCAGTACGCCGGTTGCTGAACCCGAATCAACCGCAGAACCACAACCTCCGGAGTAACATCGGTGATTACCCGCAAAGCTGCAGTCGGGTTTGTCCTTCTTGCGGTTATTGTTTTTACAGTAACTTCGATAAGCAATCCCCGGCCATTCTTCCCGGTTGACATGCCACAAGGAGACATCGGCACCGGCTTCAATGAGAAACCTATACGCGTCAATACTGTCCGTGACGATACATTCATCTACCACGAACCGCTGATGAATTTCGGAGATTACAACCCGATTGTAATAACAGCTATTATAGAAACCTTTACGCTCTTTTGTTATCTGGTCCTTAAAAAAATAGAACCATACGTGATCGCATGGGAAAACTCCGAGCGAAAACGGGTTAAGGGTAACCTTAAATAATAAGGTAACCCTATATTCAATTATGGAATACACTAAACTTGAAGCACTCGTTGCTATAAACACGGCATTACTTGTCTGGCTGGTAATCATAACTCTCCTAGGGCTTTGCGGATATCTATGAACGGGAAACGCTACGCAATACCGGATCGCGTTGCTGCACTTGCCCTGAAGTATGGTCACAATGTCAGCAAAGGGATACTGGAGATGAACAGGCTTCTGGATAAATATTATGTCAAACCCGAAGGTGAATCTGAAAATGAATAAGTATGGGATTGTTGTTTTGCTAATCCTGTCGTTCCTTGTTCTGCCAGTATACGCAGACACTATGAACAGCACAAATGAATCGGAACTATATCCTGTCTATGGCAATGTCTCTCCGGTCCAGAACTACATTTACCAGGGTGATAAAGTCTACCTGAATACCACTGTTGATATATCCGGTGTTGTTCCTCCGTATCCATCTCTCGCTTACTGGGATGGATATGATATGTATGATTCGGTCCCTACGTACAACCTATCCATGCCTGATAGAAAAATTGGTTACTATAACTTCTGGATTGATCCTGAGATATTCAGTAACAGAACCGGGAGGTGGTATAAGTACAACGGTAAGTTTGAACCACAGGGTAACAATCTTGCTTTCGTTGTCGCACCAAACAAATACTCGAATTATACCGTGCGGTATCCAAACGGTACGCTCATTGAATTAAGCAACATTATCCAGAACACCACGTCAGAAAACATAACACCATTAAAAGAACCCCCGCTACTTCCGGAGATACAAGAATCTGATTATGTCGTAGCTAAAGGAGATCCCGTAATCTGGGATAACGGTGATTATCATCTGTGGGTATTCGGGAGAATAGACGGGATATATGATCACCGCAGTAACGTTCTATCTATCCAGGAAGTTGAAATGCTTGAAGCCGGGCGATACACAGTTGTGGTGCACGTTCCCGGGAACAACACCATCTATGAAGCAACTTATGCAAACAATACGTTGTATCCGGCTTTCTATGGCAAATCTCCAATACCCACGTTTGGTATGAACCCTGCGCTGGTTATGGATAGTCTTAAATCAATGCTGCGAAATACAGACGACAAGTTGTATGAATATAATATGGAGGTTGATACTCCACACATCACCATAAGAAGAGCGGATGAAATTGTTCGCAACGGTATGGACTACATGGACGTGCGGGGATATACCAACGTTGCCAACGGAACAAAAATTACTGTAACTCTTGATGATAAATATCTGAAAGAGTTTTCCGGAGAAAGCGTCGCTATACGGACATCTCCGGGCAATCTTTCATATTACCGTGTTTATGTCCCGTTCAACTGGGATGAACTTGCTGCAGACGCCAGAAGCCACACCCTCGTTGCAACAACAGCAATCGGGGGGAAAACAGAAAAGGACTTCAAGGTATCTCTGTTACCTGCTGATTCCTATCGCCCTAATGCAACCCTGAAGTATATTGAAGACCGGAACCCGTTTGTCCCAACACCGACACCCGAAGTAGTAATACGGAAGGAAACGGTTGTCGTCACAAAGACGATTGAAATTCCACTTACTCCCTCCCAAGATCAGATCCGTAAAGAAGCAGAACGTGTTGTCGATGAGCAGAACCGAAAGAACGATGTACTGATAGTAATCGGCGTAGTCGTTTTCTGGTTCCTGTTGTTTGCAGGGTGGTTCATATATTCAATGTGGAGGGCGAAGAAAAGATGATACCCGATTTTTGGCAACGGTTTTGGCTAGAGATACGAAAGCAGTTTGTTGCGGTGGAATCGGTGTTCATCAAAGGAGAATGTATAACATCGTGCCAGAAATGCCCAATGGCCGATGTAAAAGATAACATCGTTAATAACAGTTTCCCGATAGTAAAGTGCCGGGAGACCGCGAAGGTATGTTATACTCCAACAAAAATACCGAGGTGGTGCCCCTATGCAAAGTAGTATCCTTCCATGGATCTCCATCATATCGCTAATGGTATATGCTCCAATCTTATCATACCTTGATTGGACGTATCGCGATATCGGAACTCACAAACTGTGGGTGCCGTTACTTGCTCTGAATATCCCCGTAGCAGCAGCAGGGTATCTTACCGGTTTATATTCACCGATTATGTTATTCCTTACCGTCATTTTATCTCTCGGCTGGTTCATGCTGCTCTATCATCGCGGGGCTGATTGTGCTTGGTTAATCTGCATTACAATATTTGCGGTTCTTAACCCAAGAACCGGAACCAATTTCATTCAGCCATTCCTCACGTATCTTATTATATTCACGGCGGCAACGTTCTGGGGGATCTGGTTGGATAACCGACTTAACAATCATATCAACTCGTTCGAGGCGGAAAGAGGTATCCCATACCTGATTGTAATATCTATAGCGCTTATCGCAGCGGTGATATTCTAATGGCAATAAAAGTGAAACTGAAAACCACACCGGAGATTGAGAAACCAAAGATGTCTCTAGCGCCCTCATCTTCGGCCATCCTCCCAAAAGTCCCTGCCATAACTATATCATCTCCACGAACCCCAAACATTATTATCCGTGCCGTTAAGATTATGCTCATGGATATACGGATGATCTATCGTCCCAGACAAACCGCTGAAGAGCTCGAAGCCTATTCGCAGTTTAGCAATCTTGCATATGGGAGGAAATGATGGGAAACCTTACAGCGTTAATTTTCGTGGTCATGGTGCTGGTTCTTGGTATAGGTGCGTGCTGGGCTATAACTGCCAACGGTGCCGCAACAGCGCCACCTACAGATACGTTTGGTAACAGAGCACCGGATCAAACAATCGAGCAGGACAACGCCTCGGCTCGTGTATCTGTTCAGACAATGCCGATACTTTTCATCGCGTTCTTCGTTGTGGTGTGTGCAGTGCTGGTTGCTGGAGCCGTGTGGCTGTGGAAGTCTGGGAAATCAAAATCAAGTAAATACTAAGCTGCTACCTGGAAGATCATCTTTTTTTTTCTCGCGTCTAATCACCCACGATTACATATAGATATAAATACATTAGAAGCATATATGTAATTGTATGATTTTGAAAACCTACAACGTGTCTGGTAATGAGAGGGTTGGATATCGCCTCGTCATACCATCACAGGTGTACAAGATGTTCAACAAGCCAAAGAAGTATACCTGCGAAGTGACAGAGGATGGCACTTTGACGTATAAACCGGTAAAGATTGCACCTGAACCGAAGGTGGAATAGATTATGCAGAAACCCACCTACGCCTTCGACGTTGAGGGGCACACGGTTGTTGTGGAAGAAGCAACCCCTAGACGCTGTAAAATGTGCGGAGATGAACTATCTCCAGAAGAACGGGAAGTTTGTTCATCGTGCTATACAATGGAAGTAACTGCGGGAGATGTCTGGTAATGACCCACTGCCTCAACGCCGCCTGCGCCATCTTCGTAGTCTGCCAAAACAAGACCAAGCCCTGCCCCGGCTACGCTGCCCACACGCGGATCGTAAGGAACGGATACCGGACCATGCAGATGCAGGAGTTGGCTATGCGAGCGAGCGCGATTGAGTTTCGTGGTGACTTCTAAAATAACAAATCAAATTCGCTATTTTTAAATAGTAAGCAATCGTATTAGTTATTATGACAGAAATTGGAATGAAGTGGATCTGTAAAGTTTGTGGCGGTGAAAAGAACTCGCTCGCAAACTGTAACATCGAGCGCAACATCCCATCGGAGAAACCTCATATGTGTCCGTGGCAGTCGTTCGATAAGAAGGGAAACAAAGATACCGTACCTGCAAAGTGGGAGAAGGTAAAATGAAATCGGAAAACAAACGCGCCGTTATCAAAACCGCAAAGCAGCGCCTCACTGAATGGCAAGCGGGGTTCTGCCCGTATTGCGACTCTGATGATATCATGGCCGGCGTCATCAATGATGGACGATTCCGTGGCATCTGCTTTGCTTGTGAGTCCGAGAACTTCTTCAGCGGCCCGAGCGTGAGGAGGGGGAAATGACTGGAGAAGAAGTGTTGTATGTCAAAGTGTGCCCGACACTGACACCAATCCCTATCCCAACTGGGACAGATATCTGCACCGTAATAAATTCAACGCACTCTGTCTGTAACCTCAATGCCTTCTATTGGGGATTGCCAGACTCATTCAATGGGTTTTTCAACGGAGTAATCGTTACACTGGTCGTTGTCGGCGCGATTGCGCTTTGGTATTACATAAGGAAGTGATTGCCCCATGACCGAAGAAGCCCCGCACCCCTACACCCCTGAAACGAGAGAGGTGCCTCTGACACGATTCGACTGCGATGAATATTCATGGTTAATGGATTGCCACGGGTTTACTCGCATCTGTAAACTCCGTCAACCCGGGTTGCTTATGTTTAGATACCCGATTGATTGTAAGGAGTGGTGCGATCATAAGGAATGCCCATTGGGGTTTTCATCATGACTGAAATCTCCTACTGCTCGGAATGTGGCTGGCAAACCTGGCGCATTCTCTTCCCCGGCCCCAACGGGCTGTGCGTATGGGACGTGTGTCTGTATTGTGGAACATGGGTGAGGGTGGTGGAATGACCAACAACAAAAGCAAAGGAATTGGGAAAGGTTCATACGAGTCCACCGTCCCATCGGAGTTGCTAGAGATTCTGCAAAACAACGATGGCATCTCCCGCCAAGACATCCGGCGGTTAATGCACTACAAGTATTGCCAGCGCACTATCTGCACGCATCTGTCGAAACTCCGCATTGCAAAGAAGGTCGAATGCTACATCAACGGCAACATGCGACGACCGTTGTATAGGAGAGTTGAGAAATGATTATAACTAAAGCGTGGGCTATGCCATCGGCATGGACCTTTACGATTAAACCAATCAAAGAACTTCTATCGCGCTATGTGCCTGAAGATGGAAAGGGTTGGGTCGATCCATTCGCTGGTGACAACAGCCCGGCTGAATTCACCAACGATCAGCACCCAGATAGAAAGGCGAAGTGGCATATGGATTCGGAAGAGTTTTGTAAAACAATGCAAGGACCGTTCAATGGCGTTCTATTCGATCCACCTTATTCATACCGCCAAGTATCCGAGCATTACAAAGAAGTGGGTAAGAAGGCTCGTAGCATTGATACCAGCGCAAACTTCTACAACCGTGTTCAGAATGCAATCTGTGATAAGATTGTTCATGGTGGATATGCAATATCGTTTGGGTGGAACAGCAACGCCTTCGGAAAGAACCGTGGGTTCGAGCAGATCGAGATATTGCTGGTAGCACACGGTGGACATCACAACGACACCATATGCACCGTTGAGCGCAAGGTTGCCTGGAGTTTGTTATGAAACCCCTTC
>Ga0247841_10002414_pt1 | contig 37461 bp, 42 predicted proteins | sample LaCruzMarch2015__2_FD_192410 | JGI IMG/M metagenome (GOLD analysis project Ga0247841, IMG submission 192410) | Freshwater microbial communities from meromictic Lake La Cruz, Castile-La Mancha, Spain - LaCruzMarch2015_18m | ecosystem: Environmental > Aquatic > Freshwater > Lake | place: Spain... | reverse complement strand
TATGTCGCATGGTGGTTGCAGAACGCGCACGCAGCCCACGGGCAGCCGCGCGAGGTCATCATCGGGAGGACCCGAACAGGCAGGAAAAAAGTGTCAAGATCGTTTTGAGAAAAGTCAGGCAACGCCAAAGAGTCCAGGTCCTCTATCGGTTTTGTCTCACCGTCATATCCTGCGAAGCTCATGTTGTTTTTGCGTTCTGTTTTCCCGCTTTCGACCATATCAAGAACGTCGATCAATGCCTTCTCGCCCTCGTGATGCACAATGAAATCCGGCTTGAAAAGATTCATTATGTCTTGGCGCGCAGCCTTTGTCACAGTCCCAGGCCCGCCGACAATCACCGGCACATCCAGCTCGACCTTGACCCTTTCTATAAGAGAGGATATTGCCGCGCTTATCTTTGGATGGTCATAGAAGTCCCATAGCGAGAAGCCAATAGTATCGGGCTTTGTTTTGGAGATCTCCTTAAACAGGTGCCCGGGCAGCCACTTCGGCCATACCTGCTCGCGCATGAAGGTCGCAAGCCCCCACAAATCGTTGAGCGCCTCGGGGTTGGTCTTGTCGCTGATATTGTTGGAGGTTGCAATGTCATAATTGAACCTTAGGAACTCCCTGAACCAGGATTCGCCGCGCTCTTTTACAATGTCAGCATACCTGTGGCTGAATATTCCAAAGACTTGTGGGTCAATAAGGCACTTTAAAGTCTCAGGCGAGCCCTGGATGAGAGTAACATCAACGCTGTGCGCTCTGCATTGTCCAAGCAGGTGAGCGATCCCAAGATCGGGCACACAGCGTATAGCCGGGTCTTGCCGCTCGATAAGTGTTAACCTCATATTGGATAGCTCTCGATTTAGTAAGGGGGAATGTCAGATAAAAATAACATTGGGCATGCCTTTGAAGTGCTTGTCGCCTGTGAGTATCTTTGCATTCAGGCGCTCAGCCAGTTCCAAGACAAAGCAGTCGCCAAGGCCAAAATCAGGGATTTTTTTTCGCATTTTAGCATGAAGCTTAGCAATATTGACGGACTCGTCGGTCCCAGCACCCCATATTGTTGAAAGCTGGCTTATTGCACTTACTGCCTCTTCTGCAGCTATACCTCTACGCTCAAAACGGCTTGCAACCTCGATTAGGTTGACTACAGAGGTATGCAACTCGGAATTATCAATATATCGGCTCACTTGCGGGTTATCACCATCAAAATAGGATATCCACGCATGAGCGTCGACCACAAGCTTATTCGATGTCGAGTTCATCCTCCTTTGTAAAAGGGCCTACACCTTTAAACTTCCCGTAAAAACAGGGCTTCATCTTCTTTACAGATATCTCGACCATCTGGTTCTTCTGCAGGTCCAGCGCCTTCCTCAGGCTCTTTGGTATTGCGACCATCAGGGAACCCCCTACCTGCCTCGTCTCGGTTATGGCTGTGTTCATGTTAACCTCATGTTTAATTTTGTTATATTTATGGGTTAACCTATAAAAAGTCGTTAGTTTTATGGTTTACCGTGTTTGGATCATCACTTAATGAAGAAGAAGGCAAACCAGACAAATATTATCACTATGAAAAGGTGTGAGAGGACCAGGTAGCCGAAGCCTAGTATTGGGTACTGGAAGACGAATAAGTAGGCTAATATCCCGCCGACCACAAGGGCTAAGGTTGTGTTGCCTGTCCAGTTTCGGACGAAGCTGAATATCATTATTACTAGGAACAGCCTGATGAGCGTCCATATCATGTTGAAGTCGCCGAGTAGGTCCATAGATTATTATCGTTTTACTTTTGTACTAGTTTATGTTTATACTATTTTACATATATAATATCATTCTATTTTTACGTCTATCTAATATTATTACATTGCCGAGGTTATATAGTTTAGTGTGATTGGTTAACCTGCTTAAGGCGGCATCCGTGGGCCGGCATACATCGGTTGCATCATCGCCTCTCGGCCTGCCCGCCTCTGCTGCATTATGTTTTGCACGTTGCCCTTCACGATGTCCCCGCCCCATAAGATATCGAAACCGTGCATCAGGAGGAAGAAGAGTCCCAGTATGACTAAGGCAAATATGCCGTTCGCGTAGAACAAGAAGTAATAGCCGAATATGAGAAAAACTGCCGTAGAGAGTATGCCGCCGCCAAGGTTCATGTGCATGTAGCCGTAGAGCATGACAAGGAGCACTACCTTCAGCCCGAACATCACGTCAGAGTTCATCTGGCCGATGCCGAAGAGTTCTAAGGCCAGCAGGCTAAGGATTGTTGCGTTTAACATTTTCTGCAAATAAAATTAGGCGTCTGGGTTAAAAAATCAAAATCGGTTGAGGACGCGCTTGGGCTAAACCTTTGGGATGACAATCCTACCTTCATCATCACCTATTTCTGTCGTCTTCCCCTGCAGGTGCAGGAAACCTGTGAATGCCGAGCTGATAGAATCAAGCTCGTCGCGGGAGAGAATACGGTCTTTTAGGTCACCATCGACCATCCTTGCCAGCCTCTTCTGCATCTCGATGTCTTTTTTCTCATGAAATCCGAGGATCTTCGCTGTTGCGGTGTTGAAGACCTCAATGACCTTGTAATCTTTTTTCAGTTTATTCCCAAGCTCTATCCCGCGTTGCACAAGATAGGTCATCCCACGAAGGCTTTGTGGCAGAGTCCCATATTCCTTCAGCTCCTCGTCCGCGGGCCTCATAAAGGCGTTGCGCGCTGGAGTCAACGGCGCATCTATCGCGATTATGTCCGGCTTGAGGAGGGCGCACTGGAGAAGGATGTCCTTGTCCGTCTTGAGTACCTCTGTCTTGACCCTTTTTGACGCACCGTCACCGACGAGTACGCAGAAGCCTGTGTCATTCTTCTCGCTGCCAGCAAGGTCTATCCCTATTATCTGCATATTGGCGCACATCCCGATGTTGCAGGGTATTTATCTTCTATTTATTTAATAATGGCAGAAACTTTTAATAAACGTTAAAAGTTTTTATCCCCGAAAGGTGAAAATAGCAGAATGACCGCCGTCAACAACCATGATTTGTGCATCCACTGTGGGGGGTGCGTAGGCGTATGCCCGACAGGGGCGATAACGCTTGAAGAGCTGACGCTAGTCATAGATAAATCCAAGTGCGTCAACTGCGGTGCGTGCGTGAAGATGTGCCCGGTAAAGGCGATGTCGCTTTCAAAGTGATTTGGGGAATTGGTTTAGGGAATAGATGTTGATACACAATGCAAAACTGTCAAAACTGAAAATGACTGATTATGATTATGATGTGATCGTCGTCGGCGCGGGCCCAGCCGGCTCGATGACGGCAAAAACGTGCGCCGAGAAAGGCCTTGATGTCCTTGTCCTGGAAAAGGACGCTGAGATAGGCACTCCAAAGAGGTGTGCCGAAGGCCTTAGCATGAGAGGCTTCTCGCGCGCAGGGCTTAAATACAGCCCGAAATACTGCGCGCAAGACATTCGGGGCCTTGTGATGTGGGCGCCTAACGGCAAAAGCGTAAAGTTCGCAAAGGATGAGACCTGGGGATACGTCCTTGAGAGGAAGATATTCGAGAAGCACCTGGCGAAGGACGCGATAAAGGCGGGCGCGGATTACATGGTCAGGACTACAGTTTATGACTTGATTAAGGACCAAGACGGCAAGCCCTCGGGCGTGAAGGCAAGGTACCTCGGCGATGAGAGGGAGTTCACTGCACCGCTCATCGTGGGTGCGGACGGCACAGAGTCCAAAATTGGGAGGATGGCCGGGCTGAAGACTGTGAATAAGATAAGTGATTACATATCAGGGTTCCAATATGAGATGGCAGGCGTCGAAGGCCTTGACCAAGATAAGATACACATGTGGTTCGGAGCCGATACCGTGCCAAAGGGATACCTCTGGGCTTTCCCAAAGGGTGATGACCTGGTCAATATCGGCATAGGCATAATAGCAACTGAGAATGCCAAGAAGAGCGTGAGGGAGTACCTTGACGATTTTATTGCATCACATCCGCAACACTTCAAGAACGCATCGCCAGTCGAGATCAACGCCGGCGGGATACCTGTCTGCGGGAAGATCGACGACACGTTTGTTGACGACCACATACTGCTTGTCGGGGATTCAGCGCATCAAGTCAGCCCGATACATGGCGGCGGGATGTCTACTAACCTTTACGCCGCGCAGATAGCCGGAAGGGTGATTGCTGAAGCCGCAAATGCAAATGACTTCTCGAAAAAGAAGCTGCTCGAGTATGAGAACGAGTGGAGGCAGACCGATGGCAAAAAGATGGAGAAGCATTTGAAAGTGAGGTTGTTCGTGGAAGGGCTGAGCGACGACGATTTCAACTGGTTCGCAGACAACATGAAGCCCGAGATGGTCGAAGACCTGCAGCACGGGCAGACGGGATTCCTGCTGAAGATGCTCATCAAGAAGCCGGCGCTGCTGAAGTACGCTGTCAAATACCTGAAGAGCTGAGTTATGCTGAAGCGATAATGTTTTGCTGCTTAAACTATTAGTCATACACCCGTGAAAATAGATTAAGTATTGGTCACAAGTGGATTTCAAGCGGAATCCGCTCCTGCTTTTGTCAATCGGCTTGTTTGTTGGAATAGTTGTTGCTGAGGTTGTATACTGTTTCTACGCGCCCACGATCCTGCCGGACGGCTCAATCGAGGTAGTGACAAACCGCGATTATTATCCCGAAGTCTCGCAGCTGCTCAGGGGAGCCCAAGAGAGCATCCATATAATCATGTTCTCTGCGAACTACCAAACTGGCCCGGACTATGCTGATGCGCACGTCAATGAGCTGGTGCAAGAGCTGGTAGCAGCGCGCAACAGGGGCGTGGATGTGCAGGTAATCATGGACAGCTGGCCTGAGGGCAATGAGAAGTCCTTGCAGTACCTCCTAAAGAACAATGTCGTGGCCAAGAAGGTACAAGATGTCGGCACGACCCACGCAAAGCTGATAATAATCGACGGAAAACTGGTTGTCGTCGGCTCGACAAACTGGTCGCACTACAGCGTGGACTTGAACAACGAGGCCAATGTCGTGGTGAACAACGAAAGGATTGCACAAGAGTTCGAGGGCTACTTTACTGGTCTCTCTTCTTTGAAAGCGTCCTGAACTTGAACATCTTCTCAAGCCAGCCAGCTTCTTTGTTTTTTACCTCTTTCTCGAGCTTCTGGAAAGCTGTCTTTACGGCAATATCAAATTCCCATGCAGTCGTCTCAGCAGCCTTTTCCATTACGTGCTTGCCTGCTTTTACCAACTCGCCCCTGAGCTGGACTGTATAACTCATCCTGCCGCCTGCCTTCTGGTGGGCTTTGATGTTTATATACAGTGCGGTCAGCTCGCATGCCTTTTCTAATCGTGAGGCAAAGTGGTCAATAACGTCTTTCTGGTCATTATCAAGTTTTGCGCCGGAGGGTATTATTTCCATGATTTGTTTGCCTTATGCCAAAGAAAAACGTTTTTATAGTTGCACTTCCAAATAACCCGCAAATCAAAATGACGACAATAAAGGAGCTTAAGCCCAGGGCGGGCAACGTTGAGATTGAAGTCGAAGTAGTCTCCGTCAGCGAGCCGCGCGAGTTCAACAAGTACGGCAAGACTGGCAAAGTGGCTACAGCTAAAGTCAAGGACAAAACCGGCGAAACAGACCTTTCGCTGTGGAACGAGCAGTGCGATGAGATAAAGCCGGGTGACAAGATAAAAATCGCGAACGGCTACGTCTCTGAGTGGCAGGGCAACCTGCAGCTAACCGCCGGAAAGTTCGGCACCCTGACAGTCATAAAGAAGGAGTAGAGCACTGCACCGTGAACCTACGGGGCATCCTAACTGAAGAGCTTTGGCTCTTCATACTTCTTGGGATAATATTGGCTCTAGCAGTGCCGCAGTATGGGCTTTACGTGACCCCATACGCCATATACTTCCTTCTCGTGGTCATGTTCCTGACCAGTTTGAGCATAAGTCTGGGGGACATAACAAGGTCTACTCATTACAAAAAAGAAATCCTTTTTTCTCTGCTGTTAGTATTCATAGTAAGCCCATTAGTCGCATTCTTCCTGTCATTTATGCTTGAACGAGAATTAGCTATAGGGCTGATTCTTTACTCCGCAATCCCATCTGCGATGGCAAATGCCTTTTACCTGAAACGCATAGGCAAGAACGCTGCCCTCGCTTTGATAATAACTGCGCTGACAACCCTGATGGCCCCATTGGTAACGCCCATAATTGTCAAACTATTAACAGGAGTTTATGTAAATCTAAACCCTATTGACTTATTGGTATCCCTGGTAAAGCTGATAATAGTCCCATTCCTTGCGGCGGAGATAATGCGCAGGTATGCAAAGCGGGCTGCAAAGAGCCTCCTGGAAAGGTCTGCCCCAATAGGCAATGTATGTGTCTTCTTTGTAATCTTCGGGGTCATATCAGCCGGCAGCGAGCAGGTCTGGAACCTAGGTTGGCTCGCAGTTGTGATGGCCGTGTATCTGGGCATATGCTTTGCATTCGGATATATAATGCCTACAAAAGAGAAGATGGTGCTTGGCTTTGGAAATGGATTCAGGAACGGCACGCTAGCCATGGTCGTTGCACTTGAAGTCTTCGGGCCTGGCGCCGCATTGGTGGGAGTCATGTCCACCTTAGTACATAACATAGTATTAGTGCCTACACTATTTATTATGGGAAAAAAGAAGGCAGGAACTAAACTAAAAAATTAAACTAAGAACGTGATTTCATTGTGACGAGTCAGTATAACGCCCATTTGTCAAGAGCTGATATAACACTCAGATTGTCATAAGCAGAATGAAAAGTGCGAATAAGATTATCCATTTGCACATATCTTTATCCTTCCAACTTGCACATACTCTTATCCTTTTTTATCCTTTGATTCCTTAATTGTTAAGGATGGCCAGACCTAAAGCCGGGCAAGGGATAGACAATGCAGCATTAAGGCAGAGAGTGGGGAAGGCAGGCCGCGGTGCTGGGGCTGTGATGGAGAAGTATTTTGGCCCGACTTGGACGAGACGACATGCAGTCATGAACCCCAAATTTGCTGCCGAGATGATGATGAAAGGCAGAGCCGATGGCATACGTGCTATAAGCGAAGTGGGGCCTTATGCTTATGAAGCGATGTTGGACCCTGGACGAAGAGTTGTTAAGTATCACGCCCCTGCTATCGCGCATATTATAATCTCACAGCCCACCCCACGTGAGAGGAACAGGATGGCGAGGACTTTAACCTTCGGGTCTGATAACCTTGCAAGATGGGTAATCTCAGATCCAAAGAATGCGGGGGATATCCAGAAGGCTTACGAGCGGCATCATGAGCGTGGCCTGTGGGCAATAAAAAGAGCGCCGGATAGGATGCAACCTGATCTGCTCAAGATATTCGCGGACAGCAAACTTAGGAAGGAAGAGGCTGAAGCGCTTGCAAGAGCTTATATGCAAGAACGTATCCAGCCCGGTGAACAGATACCATGGGGCTACAGGCCGACAAAGACAGTTGGTTATGTTCCGGGAAAAACGAGACCGCGGCGATATGTGATACCAGCATTGAAACCTGTTCCCATGCCACAACCTGAGGTTCGTTTAGCATCCAGGGAGCCAGAGGTGCGCCCAGCGCCAAGGGAACCGAGCCGCCCCGCATCCAAGACAGTTACGCACAAAGACGTGTTCCTTGCCCTGCAGTGGATGAAAGGCTTCCCGTTGAAGTGGATGCGCAGGAACCCGGAGCACGCACAAAGGATGATCCAGCTTTTGCAAACACACGGTTTCGAGGGTGTGGACCTTATCAGCAATGCGCCACCACGGCTAAGGAAGGGTCTTGTAGAGCATTTGAGCAGCCTCGCTGGCGACACTGATGTCGCACAATCAGCGAACAGGTATATCGAGCTCTATGGCGGTTATGGGAAACGCAAATCAAAGTGATTTTGATAATAAATTTTATAACATACTTCTTTCGCACGGAAATCACTGATCAAATTTCTTTGTAAGCTAAAACACTGCTCACTGATTAAACTCCTGTCATCTTTTTATAGTTTCTGCCCTTAACTTAGGGTCCACCGGGTGGCTGCAGATTCCGTCAACCAAGCAAAAATCTGCAGACCGTGAACACATTAGCTTAATACAAGAATTAACTATTTAACCTAACGATTATTAACATTAATCTAACATGGCAGAGGGATTATTCAAGGACCTTAGGGAGCACAGCATAGCAGAGTTCTTCAGAAAGAACTCGCAGATGCTCGGCTACAACGGCAAGATAAAATCGCTGACTACGGTAGTCCATGAAGCGGTCACCAACAGCCTTGACGCCTGTGAGGAGTCTGGGATATTACCTTCTATTACAGTCGAGCTCAAGCAGCCTGATGACGAGATGGTCTTCGTCAGGTCCAAGGACAACGGCCCCGGGATACCAAAGAAGCACATCTCCGACGTCTTTGGGAAGATGCTTGCGGGGACCAAGTTCCATAGGAACATACAGCTTCGCGGCCAGCAGGGTATAGGTATAGCTGGTGTCACTATGTTCTCACAGATGACTACTGGAAAACCTGTAGAAATAATCACCGTCACAAAAGAAGAAGCTTGGGACATCGAGCTCACTATCGACATTAGAAAGAACAAAGCGGATATCCTGACCCAACAAGAGATAAAGCCAAAGCCTGAGGAGACAGGAGTAGAATACCTGGCCAATTTCAAGGAAGTCCAGTTCTCGAATGCTGACCAAAGCCCATATGAATATCTAAGGAGGACGGCGCTCGCGAACCCACACGCCGAGATAACTTATATAGACCCGTCAGGTGCCAGGATAAACTTCCCGAGGACTGCCCAGGAGCTGCCTGAGAGACCAATTGAGGTACCTCCTCATCCAAAAGGAGTCATAGTAGATGACATTCTTCTTATGGCGAAGTCCAGCACCAACCACACTGTCAAAGGCATGCTGCAGACTGAGCTGTCACGGTTCAGCGCAGCAAAGGGAGAAGAGCTCCAGAAGCATGTGGAGTTTGACCTGGGGATGGCACCAAAGAAGGTGAGCTGGACCGAAGCTGAGCAAATAGTCAAGGCGTTCAAGAAGATGTCATTCTTGGCTCCAGCAACTGACTGCTTAAGGCCGATTGGAGAGAAGAATATAGAAGCTGCTATGCAAAGCATACTGGCGCCGGAGTTCCTTTCAGTCATAGAGCGGAGGCCCACAGTGTATGGCGGCGGATATGCGTTCCAGGTCGAAGTAGGTATTGCCTATGGCGGCCATGCGGGGAGGAAGCTGGCAAGCGGCGAGCAGCGCTGGGAGATAATGAGGTTCGCAAACCGCGCGCCGCTGCTGTTCGACGCTGGCGGGTGCGCACTGATGAAAGCGGCGCAGGATGTAGAATGGAACCGGTATGGGCTGAAGGGTATAGATAACCTGCCTGTCACAATATTCATAAACCTTATCTCGACCCACATACCCTACACTGGCGCTGGGAAACAATCTGTGTCAGATATCAATGAAATAGTCGAGGAGATAAGATTCGCGCTGATGGACGTCGGCAGGAAGTTCAACCGCTTCCACTCGCACAAGAGGCTGTTGCAGGAGCACAGCGCAAGAAGGAACACGTTCCTCAAGTATGTGACTGAGATAGCGCCTGTGATGGCAGACATGCTCAACAGGGACAAAAAAGATATTGAGCCTAAGTGGGTGAAGCTGGTCGAGGACCATGTCGGTGAGACTATTGATGCCGAGCCCGGAGAAGAGGGCATACCCGAGGAACCGGAGGGCAAGAAGGGTGCATTGGAAGCTGAAGACGAGATAGAAGAACTGGAAGAAGAGAAGCCGAAGAAAGGAAAGAAGGGCGGGCTGTCAGATTACATGTAAGATTCAAAGACAACAGGATTGACAATTGAATATCAATAAAAAGATGAAACAGCAGCAGATATTGAACAAGATAAGAAAGCTCGCAGAAGAGCTGGAGGCTGAAGTCGAGAAGGGCAGGAACCCCCAGATTGTCATGATGGCAAAGGGCCTCAACAATGTCAACTTCAATGAGAAGGAAAGGCTTCTGACGCTGGGCGACAAGAAGATGGCTCGGTCTTTCCTGAATATAGCACACGCAAGGAAGTTCATGCAGACCCTTATGATAGCCAACCTGTGCCGCAGGCTTGTTGAGGTAGAGAAGCACGCATCTATCAGGGAGGTCTACTACCAGCTTAAGCACACAATAGACAAGACAAAAGAGAACACCTTTGAGGGGCAGGAGGAATCTGATCCTGTAATTGAAGACTTGGAAAGAACTCTGGATGTCTTCAGAGAGCAGATGAACCTTACGGCTGATAGACGAGGATACTTGTATGGCAATGTCAAGATAACGGATGCCGGCGACACTATAAATTGCGCCAAGCTGGGGCGCGGCGGCTATGGCATACCATCTACTGTAGAGGAGCTGGGCTTTGAGGAGGTAAAGGCTGACTTTGCCTTGGTCATAGAGACAGCGGCCATGTACGAGCGGCTGGTTGAAGAACAGTTTGCGAAAAAGAACAATGCTGTCCTAATAGCCACGCAAGGCCAGGCAGCCCGTGGCGTTAGACGGCTAATACACCGGCTGCATAACGAAGCAAAGCTGCCTATCATAGTCTTCTGCGACGGCGACCCCTATGGCTATTACATCTATTCGGTCATCAAGATGGGTTCAATTAACCTGGCGTATCTTAGCTCGGAGCTGGGGACGCCCGACTGCAAGTTCATCGGCATGACTATGACTGATATCGAAAAGTACGGGCTCGAAAAGGTCACGGAAAAGCTCAAGGAGATGGACATCAAGAGGCTCAAGGAGGAGATGGAATACCCATGGTTCCAGAACCGCCACTGGCAGAACGAGTTAAAGAAGATGCTAAAGGGCGGCGTCAGGATAGAGCAGCAGGCCCTTGCGAACAAGAGCCTCGAGTTCGTCGCGAAGAAGTACCTGCCTGAGAAGATATCGCGGGAGGAGTTCCTGCCTTAAGAGGTTTTTATTTGACCTAACTTTAGTTAGATAGTAATAAATCTTTAGTTAAACAATAAAATTTTGCGCTTAACAAACATAATTTATATGATAAAAATGGACCCAAAGACAGAGATAGACAAGGTTACAAAGATGCTTGAGTCAAACGGATTCAAGATGCTGGATGTGCAGTTCGAAGGAGTCGTTGACGCAATGGATCAACGAGTGGTCGCCATAATAAATAAGATGGCTGAGACCCAGCAGGCTTTCGGCACCTTCCATGTTTATTACGAGGCCGACGGGGATACTAGGATGATAGAGATACCTGTTGGCGCTGCGCCTGCTGGCGAGCTGCCTCCGGAGGAAATGCCACCGGAGGAGCCCCCACAGAAGCAGGCAAGAAGGTAAGTCCTGCCGATTCTACGGTTAATCCTTTTTATTCACTTTCGTTCAAATTAGCCGCGCTTATTCGGTTTAATGTTCACGGTTTACGGTTCTTTACTGTAGACTGACGACTGTAGACTGAAGACAGCCGTTTTGCCTCGGTAGCTCAGTTGGTAGAGCAGTCGACTGTTAATCGACGGGTCGCAGGTTCAAGTCCTGTCCGAGGCGCTTTTTTCTTCTTTGATAATCTAAGCTAGGTATGAAAAGAAGCTACACAGTCGTCATCGAAAAGGATGAAACTGGAGGTTACGTCGGCGAAGTACCAGGCATTCCAGGTTGCCACAGCCAAGGGGAGACAGTCGACGAGCTTATGGCCCATATGAAGGAGGTTCTTGAGCTTTGTTTGGAATGCCTTCCGAACAAGGAGGTGCCAGACAGTTTCGTCGGTGTCCGTAAGATAGCTGTGCCGGCATGACCAAGTTAATTCCCATAAAACCGGAGAAGCTCGAGAAACTGATATTTTCTCTGGGGTTTACACCTTTACGCCAAAAGGGAAGCCATGTGTTTTATAAACATCTGGACGGGCGATACACCACCATCCCGTTTCATGGCGCAAAGGAGATAAAACCGAACCTGCTCCAAAGAATCTTGAAGGAAATTAGTCTGGATCGAGAGGAATACGTTAGGCTTATCGGAAAGAAATAACACCTTTATCCTCAGTTCAATAACATTTTAGGAACACTCTAGCGGACTGCAGACAGCATGATCCGCCTCTCGACAAGACTCAGGACAGAAGACTCAAGACCTTACCCTGGTCCTGTCCGAGACGCCTAATTCTTCAAAAATGAAAGAGTAAGCCCTGCTTTTGTCGAAAAACTAATACCCCTGATCGGACTTGAACCTCGAGCGGGGCCATCAATTGCCTTCGCTAAAGACCAGCGAAAAAGTCTATGCTTTTAAAAGTCAAGACATTAATTGTCAGTAAACAATAAGACTCTGAGAAATGGCTAAAAACTATTCAAATGTTGCTATAGTGATTGCAATAGTAGCTATAGTGACTTTTTTAGTAAACATCGTGTTGTTCTTTGGAGTAATGTCAAAAATATCCACTTCTTACTCAGGTTGTACAGCAATACCAAGATGTGCGGAAGCTATGAACAGCATTTGGATACCTGTAGGAATACATATCCTAGCTATAATATTACTCTTGAATAGTATCTTATACCTCAGAGGAAAAAGAGTGAAGTTAGGGGGCATTCTTATGATAATCGCGGGGTTATTTGGCTTAGCATCTAGCGGCGGAATAGCGGGCGTACTATCAATAATAGGTGGCATATTCAGTTGGATTAGCAGGGAGTAAAAGACATTTACACTTGTTCGGCTCGAGGTGCCTTTTAAAAAGTATGTAAGAGTCACCATCTCAATAAACGCTACCTTCATCCGTGACCCCTGTCCGAGGCGCCTAATTCTTTAATACGCACACTGAAGAAATATATCTTATTCACATTTTTCTTCTTTAACTCATATACAATTTATCAAAATGCCGCCAGAGCGCAACATCGGGAAGAGGGTTGAAATAGAGAGACTTAGGCATGACATCGATGAAATAGACGACAAGTTGCTTAACCTGATTGCCCAGCGGCGCGATGTTGCGATGAGTATAGCTAGATTAAAGACAGAGCTCCAGGACAGTGTGGACCACGAGGGGCGCGTCAAGGTGATATTGGAGCTCATAGAAAAGAAAGCGAATTCTAAGGGGCTGCAGGGCAAAGAGGTGCGTGAGCTCTGGAAAGCCATAATCAAGTATATGATACTGGAACAGACTGAGGAATACCCCTATTTTTAATGGCTATGATGCCTACCAGCGTCTCGTCCTAACGCTTACAATTGTCATGAATTCTACCCCAAGCGTTCCTTCCGTTTATATCCCCAAACCCGTATACTAAACAAAATGGTACATTGGATACAAGCAACGGATACTCCACCCAACGTCTCCCGGTGGCTGGACCTGGATAAGGCGACCAGTATCGAGATCGCATGCTCTCGCCAGGCCGGGAATGAGCTGTTCTATGTGAAAGCGAAGGTATCTGAGGGCAGCACAGATTCGGCATATGTGCTTGGGAAGTTCTCGACTATCCAAGAAGCCGAGACGTTTGTGAGGGGCATTATAGGGAAGAAGTAGCGAGAATATAGCAAATATAGCGAATATAGCGAATATAGAGATTAGGAAAAATAGGATTATATTATTAAGGACGTGACTATTCACACTCAAAGTGCTTTTCTTCTGTTAACTCAAATCATACCTATGGACAGCTTTTCATTCACACTTCCTGAGACCTCGCTGTTATTCGGCAAAGGCACTTTAGCGGAGCTTGGCCCGCGCGCCGCAAAGCATGGCAAACGCGCGCTCCTGGTGAGTGGGAAGGGTGCGATGAGAAAATTGGGATTCTTGGAAAAGGCACAAAAGGGCTTGGAGGCAGCTGGGCTGAAAGTCACCCTTTTTGAAGGAATCGAGCCAAACCCCAGCGTAGCTACAGTTGCCAAAGGCATCGAGCTCGGCTTAAGGGAGCGTTGCGACGTTGTCGTTGCATTAGGCGGCGGCTCCACTATCGACGCAGCTAAATCTATTGCAGTCGGGATAGGCCATGGCGACTCGGATGTCTGGTCTTACGTCTGTTGCAAAAAGCCGACAACTGGGAAGACACTCCCTATAATCGCAATACCCTCAACCAGCGGCACAGGGTCTCATGTCACATGGTTCACGGTGGTGACCAACGAGAAGACAAATGAGAAAGCTGCTTACGCTTCTAAGTTCATATTCCCCAAAGAGTCAATCGTCGACATTGATATAGTCGCTAGGATGCCTACCAAGGTCACTGCAGAGACCGGCTTCGACGCACTCGCGCATGTGATGGAAGCATATCTGTCAAAGCGCGCGAACCCAATAACGGACCTGTTGTGCCTGCGCGCAATAGAGCTGATAGCGCAGAACCTGCCGCGCGCAGTCAAAGACGGCGAGGATTTTGACGCGCGCTATGCGATGGCTGTCGCAGACACCTACGCAGGCATCTGCATAACCAGCTCACGGACTATAATGGTGCATGGGATAGGGAATACCGTCTCAGGCGTACATAGACAGATATCTCACGGGCAAGCGCTTGCGTGCCTTACGCCGCCAGTAATGAGGTTCAATGTAATTAAAGGCGATGATACGACTATGGCCCGATATTGTGACATTGCGAAGGCGCTGGGCGCTGATATAACTGCCATCGACAAAAAGAACGCGCTAATGTCGGCAGAATCTGTGGAGAGACTAATAAAGGCCATAGGCCTTAAGGCCAGGCTCTCGGAATGCGGCGCTGGTGAGGACTCGATAGAAAAGATGACGGATATCTCAATGCAATTCGGCACCGGGGCGATGGCATGCAATCCTGTCAAGCCGACGCGCGCGGATATTGTCAGGATATATAATGAGTCGTTCTGAGTGAACATACTCTGTTGTATTACACTAAGCTACTTTGTTGTATTATACTAAGCCTCTTTAAGCCTAAGGTAAGTCTCTTTAAGCCTAAGGAGCGCATCCACAAAGTCTTTGGGAGAAACGCCAGCCATCTGGCAACCCTTCAATGCCGTTTCAGCTGTTTTTTGTAGTGTAACTTTTTCCAAAGTTTTTCCAACAAGACTTCGTTCCAAAGTGAGTATCCTATCCTCAGGGTGCAGGAAAAAGTCTCCGTTGATGGTTACACTACAAATCCTGTCACAATCCAGGTTGGCCTTCAATCTTATCAGCTTCCCGTTAGGGACCTTATAATCCAACTCATATGATTTCATGTTAAAAGAGAATTGACGAGTTACCTCCTGAAGTTCCATTCCTTAGACAGGTACTTTTCCTTAGACAATTTCTCAGCTGTTTGAATCTCGGTTTTTGAAAGGTTCCCAGATTTTGTAGTACCTAACTTAAAATGGTCTAATAATGTTTTTTTAAGCTCATCAGCACCTAGTGTAGTACCTAACTCCCGTTTAATCGAGGTCACCCTCTCCTCAGCCGCAGAGATCATCTTATCCCTGATCTTCTCATCAGGCACTTTCAAAATGGAGAACATCCTTTTGACATCCACATCCAGCAAAATCGTCCCGTGCTGGAGGACCATACCGTCCCGCCGCGTTTGTGCGTTGCCAGATATCTTCTTGCCATTGACTATAATATCATTTATCGGCTTGAACTCTGCATTAATATTAAAGCTCCTTAAACCGTCAATTATAAAACCACATATCTGGCCATAAGACTCGAGTATGTTTCTTGACACCAAACCCATGCTTTCTGGGACAATAAAACTATAGGTCAACTCCTTGTCATGGAAGACAGCCCCACCGCCGGTAAGCCTCCTTACCACGTCGACACCCTCAGCCTTTGCCCGGCATAGATCGACCTCCTGCTCGATGCCCTGGAAGTATCCTATACTGACGGCAGGCGGGTCCCAGTCATAGAACCTGAGCGTAGGCTTGCCGGAAAGCATTAACACCTCGTCGATAGCCATGTTCATGGCTGCGCTCTTCGTGCCGGTATCAAGAAGCCTAAATTCCATTTTGAGCGCGCTCTATATTACCATATTCGCCAGCGTGATACGAGCTTCTCACAAGCGGCCCTGACTCCACATGCTTGAAGCCCATCCTTTCACCGATTTCCTTAAACTCCTTGAACTCTTCTGGGGTGTAATATTTGATTACTGGCAGATGGTTCTTAGTAGGCTGGAGGTATTGGCCTAGGGTGAAAATATCAGTTACACTACAAAGGTCCCCCATAGTCTGGATTATCTCCTCTTTTGTCTCGCCCAGGCCAACCATGAGGCCTGACTTTGTTGCACCATATCCGCCATTAATTGCACCACCGTTAGTCAGCTCCTTTGCCGCCCTAAGCAGCCCCAACGAACGCTCATAGCTCCCCTGCGGCCTGGCCTTCGGGAACAAACGCCTCACCACCTCAATGTTGTGGTTTAGCACATCCGGGCGAAAGTCTAGTATAATCTGGAGCGCCTCGTTACTGCCATTAAGATCGGGTATGAGTGTTTCTATCCTACAATCCGGGTTGATTATGCGTATCTCATAAATTGTCTTGGCGAAAACCGAGGCCCCGCCGTCCGGCAGGTCATCGCGAGTGACTGAAGTCAACACGACATACTTCAGCCCCAGGTCCTTGACTGCGCGCGCCACACGCTTCGGTTCATCAATGTCCAGTGGCTTTGTGGTACCGTGAGCGACATTACAGTATTTGCAGTTACGGGTACAAGTGTCGCCCAATATCATAAACGTCGCAGTCCTCTTGCCAAAGCACTCGGCTATGTTGGGGCAGTTTGCCTCTTGGCATACGGTGTGCAGGTTGTTTTTCTTGATCAGCTTAACCAAGTCAAAATAGCCCTGCCCTGAAGGCATTTGGACACTCAACCAGCCATGCTCGCTTCTTGGAGAACCCATGCTGCTTAATTTTTCTTGGAGAACTCGTCGACAGCATCCATCACCAGCTTGACATACATCAATGAGGGCCCACCGCCCATGACAACAGCTACAAAACAGGTCTCCATTATCTCTTTCCGGGTCGCGCCAGCGGCTATTGCGTTTTTCACATGGAACGCTATGCACCACTCGCAGTGCTCAGCTATCGATAATGCCACTGATATCAGCTCTTTTGTCTTCACATCCAGCGCGCCCTTTTTCTCTGACGTCTCTATGAAGTCCATGAAAGCCTTCGCCTGTTCCGGGTTTTCCTTCATAGCCCTATGGACCGTTGACATGACCTCGTCCAGCTTCTGCTTCATTGTCATTTTGTATTGCGTATTTTGATTAGTTAAAATAGTATTGTAGACTATTGAATGTTACCCGCGTTTCATCCTCCTCTTTGCGTTCTCGGCGCATAGTATTATAGGATTTGGCGCGGAGCATATCGGCGGGGAGAAACAATAAGCCATGTTGATGAGGTCATCTACGGTAGCGCCATGCTGCATGGCATAACTGGCCAGATTTATTATGCCGTCAACAGATTCCCCACCCATCGCCTGGCAGCCCACAAGCTTCTCGCCGTCAAAATTCATCTTCAGGATAAGCTCCTGTGCGCCCTTGTCATAATCCGGCTTTGTCTTGGTGGTTATCCTGCCAAAGGTAGTCTTCATGCCCCTCTCTTCGGCAGACATGCTGCACAGACCGGTTATCCCTAGCTCCACGCCGCATATCTTGGCAACAACAGCATTGAGCGACCCTTCATAACGCATGTCCCCGCCAGTCGCGTTCACGCCTGCGATGACGCCCTGCCTCTCAGATTGTGGGCCTAGATAAGAGTGCATAGGCTTCTTGGTGAAGAAGCACCTCTCTTCTATGCAATCGCCAGCAGCGTAGACATTGGGCATGCTTGTCTGCAGGCAGTTATCAACGACAATCCCAAACTCGCTGCATTTGATGCCACTAGCCCTGGCAAGCGACGTGTCAGGTGAAACCCCTACTGCGCTTATCATAAAATCTGATTTTGGGACTTTGGTCGTCCCCGTGAGTATCTTGACCTTCTTTGAAAGCTCCTTTTGCATTGCTTCGGAAAACTCAGGATCAAAATTTGGTAGTATCCTGTCCTTAGCCTCGATAAGCGTGCCGCCAAGCTCGTCAGCCAGCTCGCACCCGAGCATACCCCCGCCTATTATGACAGGCTTTTCCTGTTTTCCAGACTTCCCGCCTTTGGCTCGCTTCTTCATCTCATCGGCGTCGCCGATAGACCTGAGTGAAAGCGAATCACTTATCTTCTTCGCATTGCAGCCAGTGGCAATTATAGCTTTGTCAAACCGCACGTTGGTCTTCTCGCAGATGACAGCATCACCGCATATCTTCACAGCCTTATCAAAGATGACTTGGATATCTGTCCCCTTAAAGACTTGCCTCAGCGGCTTCACCAAGTCAGACCTGTCTATCTTCCCACTAATATAATAAGGTAGCGGGCATCTTGGATAATAATCCAACTCATTAGAAATAACAGTCACTTCAGCGCCGCTCTTCGCAGCTGCAAAAGCAGCACTTAAGCCTGCATCGCCGCAACCGATTATAGCTACCCTAGGTTTTCCCTTGCCCATTCTACCCCAAGTTTTCCTTTACCCACTTTTCTGCGGCTGGAGAGTCCATAATGGCCGCAAACTCATCGGGTTTTGAAAGAGTCATCTTGCACACCCAAGAGTTAAAAGGGTCCCTGTTCAGCTTCTCTGGCTCGTCGAAAAGCGCATCATTCACAGCAGACACAAGACCCGAGACCGGAGACTTAATGTGCCCGCTCCATTTCACAGACTCGAGCGAAACGAACGTATCGCCCCTGGCGATCTTTTGGCCCTTTTTCGGCAGGTCTATGAACACTATCTCTTTCACCTGCTTTAGGCCGTAGTCGGTGATGCCTAGGGTAGCCACACCACCGTCCAGCTTCACCCAAACATACTCACTATACCTCAGGTTTTTCGGAAGAGCCATCTTTTGTCTCGGGATCCTTAGCTGTTTTTCCACCTTTTTTCTTTTTGCTGCCGGCCGCTGCAATTGCTTTTGCTTTCTGTGCTGACTGCTTTTTCACTATTGACTCGGCATAATCCTTTGGTGGCTTGACCTTGCCAAGTTCTTCGCCGCCAGTCGCCCTCTTCTTGAACTTGTTAAGGGTTATACTGATTGCGACTGCAGCTACTATTAAGCCCAGGTCGACAAAAATGTTTCTGAGCAGGTCAGGGTCTAGGATTAAGAATACGCCGAAACCCAACATCATAAACCCAGATATAGATTTCAACAGCTCGCCATGCTCTTCGCTCATCTTCTCAGCGCTGAACTTTTTCACAAAGATGAGGACTATAGCAAGCAGAGGCATGACATAGAACACGTTGTAGAAGGCTATGTATAAAACGCTCGTTGCCATGTCCAGTTGCGACACATTTAAGAGATTCCCATATACTATCGGGAAGCCTGCTGTGCACAATAATTCATAGCTGTTTGCAATGAATGCTAGGAGTATAGTGCCAACAAACAGTTCTACTGTGCTCTGTGACTTTAACAAACCCCTCATGCGCTTGTAAAGGTTTGGTTTCTTGCTCTCGGGAATGCTGAATGAAAAGCCTTTCTTGAAAAAGAAAAAATCCTTTATGTTGAACAAACCTATGATCAATGCAATTGCACCACCAACCATAGCGACTAAGCGTATGGAATTCAGTGCCCGTATCACGCTAAAGGTAGCCGTCATGAAAAGGAAGTATACAAGGCCGGATACTACTACAAATGTCAACCCGATGAGTAACATCCTCTTCCGGGACTTGGCATAAGTCAGGAAAGACAACAGCATCATCAGTACAAAGAACGCACACGGGTTAAACCCGTCTACGAGGCCGATAACGACTGTGGCCAGTGGGACTCCAATCTCTCTAAGGTCTATCCTGCCAATGAAGGGGAGCTCAGCTATAAGCCCGTTATTGCCCTGGTTTGACACAGATTCCCCTGCATAGGCCCTTTTGACCATGTCTTCAATGGCCCTGCCACTAGTTTCCAGTGACCCATATCCTATGTAATTCTCTTCGCCAACGACGGTTATCGGCACAGACTCAGCACTGAAACCGAGCCTTTCAGAAAGGTTTATCAGCAAATCAACACTTGCCGGTTCAGAGAGGTCATATGTCACTATGTCAAGATCTTGATATTTTTCCTCAAGATATGGCAGAAGATACTTCTTTTCGTCCGCACAGTGTGGGCACCCCTCGCGCCAGAACAAGAGCAGCTGCACCTTGTCACTAGTATTTGTTTCAGGGACTTCCTCAAGCCTCCTGTAAGCTTGGTCTATTATCAAAGCATAACTGGTTTCAGAGCCATCCAGGAAACCGACATGGAAATCTTCACCGACTATGAGAACCGGGACCTGGTTCTGCACAAAGCCCATCTTCATAGCCAGCACTTTGAGCAGCGCTTTGTTTGTGTCGTTCTCGACCGGATACATCTGCACATCAAGCGGATATTGTGATTTCAGGAGATCCAAGTACTCCAAAGCTTCCTCACAATAGTCACAGCCCTCTTTTGCGAAGAACTTCGCAACTATCCTTTGCTGCGAGCTGTTTTGTTCTGCTATCGCAGGCTGCGCCAAAACCAAAAACACCAGGGCAAACACCAAAAAACCCAGCAATCTTTTGTCCATTCCCATCAATCTCTTTTTAGTCTTAATTCAATCGTTTTAGTCTTAATTGATACGTCAGTTTTCAACTTAGTCTTATTTGATACATCCGTTTTCAACTAGTCACCCATCTATTCCAACAGTCATAACAGCTTCGTCTATTATCTCGCCGTCCTTCTTAAGCCACGCTTTTATCTCGTATTCACCGGGCTCAAAGCCGCCACATCCGAAGCAGTTTGGAGCAACCTCCTCAAAGAGCACCTCTGTCGTTCCCTTCTTAAGATTGGCCCATTTATCGCTGTCAACATAATAGCCCTTCGACCCTTTGAGCCCCTTGACAAAGACCTGGCAATCATTTACGAACTGCCTGCTGTTTATCAAAACAGTGATATTGATCGGCTCCTTCTCATAATAAGTCACGTTGTCAGTCCTAATCGAGAGAGAAACACCTTCTCTCCAGTCTGTGATTTCCTCAGGCTCGAGCCCGAGGACTTCGCGTATGGCATTCTCTATCTGGTTCCGATATCCCACATATGCCCTAACCCCAGAGTTGTAAATAAGCTCGTCATCAGAATTCTTGAAATTCGCAAACGCCTTGCCGCCTATGAATGTCACGGGCAGGGTACTACAATCCATATCCCATTCTGAGCACCATTGCTTCAAAAGTGCGAGATTAGTCTTATTCTCTTTTACCTCATATTTCACTATCTGAAGCCCGGGGTAGGCGTCTTCAATCCCATCCAGGAACTCCTTTTCTTCTGCACAACGCGGGCATCCCTCGCCCCAGAAGAGCGTTAATACCGGGTCAAGAATACCCGATGTAACACTTGAGTCGCTGGTGTTTGTATCGTTTTGAGAAGAGTTTTCAGAGGAGTCATCAGACGCTATATCATTACCAGTCACGTCAGAGGTATCACTGTCAGATACAACTCCATTAGGCGTCACAATGGCATCTTCTGATGCGTTTGGAGTAGCGGCCCCATCAGAAATCTCAGAATCCACCGCTTGCCCAGAAAGCGTATTGAGGTCAATAGTGCAGCTAGAACAGTTTTCATCCCCTGGGATGCCTTCTAGAATGCCATCTTGGGCTGGCTGCGTTAGAGTAAAGCCCACATAAGCTCCGACCAGCACCACAAGCGCAAGACCGACAGCGATTATTCTAAAACCCATATTTGACCCCATTACTCGATTTTTATACACTATATTAGTAATGAAACAGTACATATACCTTTGTTTCATTTATTGAAACTAAGCCTTCTGTGGGCGATTAGTGACTATTTTGATGTATTTGGTGGTATCGAATGGAAAAAAGGCTTTTGATAGGGATTATATTGTTGATGGGATTCGTGCTATCAGTATCAGCTGCATCGATGTACGCACAGTCCCACATACTCCAAGGTACTGCATGCGGCTGCCAGTTTCCCATAGAGCTTTTGATACCGCTGCTCTCATCTGGAGGTCTGCTTGTAGGCTCTTTGGTATACTATTTCATGTCTTCGCATGTCAAATCCGGGAAAGACCTTAAATTGCTATTGGGGCTTGTCGACTTTGATGAACGGACAATATTGCTGGAACTGATAAAAGCTGGGGGAAGCATGCCCCAATCACGGCTCGTAGATGCTACTGGCTTCAATAAAGTCAAGGTCTCAAGGCTTGTGGCCGAGCTTGGCAACAAGGAAGTTGTTAAAAAGACCACGAGCGGTGTGACAAACCTGGTCGAACTAGAAGAAAAGCTAAAGCGTGTCCTCTGCGAATGAAGTTGGTGAGAGGGCTGGCATTTGCATACCCATCAGGGTGAAAACCCCGTATATCCCTTAAGCGTGATCTCCCTGCCGTTCCTCACATGCTTGAGCTTTGGCTTCTCCCTGCGCTTGGCGGACATAGCCTGCTTCCTCTCGCTTGGGCTCATGCTCTGCATCCTCTGCTTGAGGCGCTCAGTCTTCTTTGAGAACCCTTTTTCCCCGCTTACGCATTTCTTCACCACTGCAAGACCTGCAAAGGTATCTATGTTCACATCAAAGCAGTCCCCCATAAAGCTCCTGAGGTGCGCAGCGACTTGTTCCGCAGACTGGTTGCTGAATCTCTTTGTTGACATGCTGTTAATATTTGAATCTCTTTGTTTACATGCTGTTAATATTTTTTTGATATGCAGTTCTTATTTGACATACTGTTCTTATTTATGTAACAGCTTAGTAAAAGGTTCTCCTCTAAGCACCCAATTAACTAGGAAAATTATGGACCCAAAGGAACGAGCAGCAAGGATACTGAAGCTGCTTGAGGAAGAATATCCCACAGCGCACATAGCGCTGGAGTTTGGCAAACCTCTGGAGCTTCTAGTGGCAACTATCCTTTCAGCGCAATGCACTGACGCGCAGGTGAACAAGGTCACACCCAAGCTGTTCAAGAAATACAAGGCAGTTAAGGATTATGCAAGTGCAGACCTTGAAGAATTCCAGCAGGATATCAGGTCTACGGGGTTTTACAAAAACAAAGCGAAGAATATAATCGCAGCTGCCAAGATGATAGTGAAGGACTTTGGCGGGAAGGTGCCTGACAATATGGAAGACCTTGTGAAGCTGCCTGGTGTTGCGCGCAAGACTGCAAATATTGTATTGGCTAATGGCTTCGGAAAGGTAGAGGGAATAGCAGTTGACACTCATGTGGGGCGGCTGGCCCAGAGGCTGGGTTTGTCGATTAATTCCGATCCGAATAAGATAGAACAGGACCTAATGGCATTGTTCCCCAAGAACGACTGGTACAAGATAAACTATGTCTTAGTAGACCATGGCAGGGCTGTATGCAATGCAAAGAAACCGCTCTGCCCCATATGCACATTGAAGCCAATGTGCCCATCGGCAAAGAAATTCATAGCTTCGGGCTTCAGCGGCTGAGATGGGTCTGAGATGGGTTTATATATGAAAATGCTGAGTTCTGGCTTGGTTGAGAAAGTTGGCTGTGGGTATTGGTTGAGAAAGTTGGTTGAGAATAGTAAGTCTACTTGTAGACTCTTCTCAAAAGTATAACTGCCAGCACCACATTGATCAGTATGACAATCCCGATTATCGCCCATATCCAAGTGCCTTCGCCTGCTAAGAATCCCCCTGTCGGAGATGCTTCATCCCTGTTTGACGTCTCATTCCCCTCATTCTCAGGGCATGAGCCACAGTCTTGTGAACAGGTAGAACAGGTCTCAGCACCGTTGCATAAGGCGTCACCGCATTGGGTTATGCGGCATGAGCCACAATCACTCGGACAAGTAGCGCAGGTCTCAGCACCGTTGCACATTGCATCGCCGCATGTGGTCATCTGGCATGGACCACAATCACTCGGACAGGTAGCGCAGGTCTCAGCACCGTTGCACATTGCATCGCTGCATCTCGCTGTAGGCATGCACTGGCCACAATCCTGTGAGCATGTAGCGCAGGTTTCCCCGTTGTTGCACAAGGCATCTCCGCACCTTGGCTGTGGCATAGGCGGCAGTAGGTTACATACGCCCCCTGAGCATCCATTAGAACAAACCTCATAGTTCCTCCATTCAGTGGAGCAGTCCGCTTTGCGGTACTGCCTCTGCTTCCAGGTGCCTGAGCACCTGTAGCTGTTTGTGTAACCTGGGGAACAATCATTATCTGTGGTGTCCTCCCTATTGCACCTGTCATCATCACAGCCATATTGGCAAAACTCATAATCTATCCAGTCAGTGTCGCAATCCTCACTGACCCACTTCTTCTGCCTCCAGTCGCCATCGCAGCGGTAGTCTTTTTTCCAACCCTCATCGCATTCATCATCGCAGCATCCTCCACCGCATCTAGTAGACTTCAAGTCCAAGCAGGTATCCGCGTCATAATACCCGCATGTCTTCAGGTAATCGCCATCACACTCTTCCTCACCCCAAGTAGAACAGTCATTAGTGCACTGCGGGGCCGAGGTGCACACGCCGTTATCACAGCCGTTTGCACATTGGTAAGAAATAGATTCGGCATCGTCGCCTGCGCAGTAATATTCATAAAGGGTCGAGCCTGAGCAATAATCTGTTTTTGAAAATGAGTGGCCGCCAGTGTCAACACCGTAAGTAAAGCCCTGTTTGTCCCACACCATGCCCCCATCTGAATCTATACAATATTGGGGCAGCTCTGAGTAACATAAGCCGTCATCAGTGCATCCATTGACACAATATTCATAATCCTGCCATTCTATGCTGCAATCGGCATGTTGGTATTTTCTCTCTGTCCAATCACCGTTGCACCGGTAATCATCAAGGTATCCTGGAGTGCATGAACTGGCGCACACGCCATTGGAGCATCCCTCAAAACAATACTCTAGGTCAGTCCACATTGTGCTGCAGTCAGCCATTTGGTACAGCCCTTGCTGCCAGTTGCCGTTGCATTTGTACTGGTTCAGGTAACCGGGGACACAGCCTAGGGTACACTCCCCATTGGTGCAGTCGTACCCGCAGTGGCTATAATCCCTCCATTCTAATGAACAATCAAGGTTTTGATACTCCTTTTGCTGCCAATCGCCATTACATCGATAGACTTCCATGTAACCCGGAGTGCAAATCTGGCCAGAAACACCAGCGAGAGAGAAGACAGCTACAGCTGTCGCAAGCAATACCATAAGTGCAAGTGACTTTTTTACCATTGGTACCACCATTTGTAACCACTTCATAGTAGTTACATCATCAATTTGAGAGTAAAACTATAAAAAGCTATCCCCCACACTTTATTCTATTAAAAGTATATAAACCTGAATTTTCCACCGGTCTATTGACCGGTGGCTATTTCTTAGCTATTATATTTGTCAAGTGTAGCGCGCGCCGCGCTGACGCGCGGCCTTGATGGCGCTACATGCAGACAAAATGCTCCGAAAATACAGCTCTAGCCTTGGCGCCATGAAGGCGCATGTGACGTACAAGACAAAGTACTGCCACAAGATATTCAGGTTTCCAGAGATAAAAGCGCGATGCCTCGAGATATTCACTGAGGTCAGTGTAGTGTATGGTTTCATCATCGAAGAAGTAGGCTTCGATGAGGACCATGTCCACCTCGTTATCGACGTGGGCGTGCGCTACTCGATAAGCGAGGTGACCCGGTTGCTTAAAGGAACGAGTGGCAGGAAGCTGCTCGAAGAGTTCCCGCTGCTCAAGAGGACCTACTTTTGGGGCAGCGGCGTCTGGAGCCCTGCGATATACTTTGACAGCGTAGGCGAGAAGACTGAGGAGAGTGCGTTACACTACGTCAAGATGCAAGGCTTTTCGCGCGAGGTCAAGCGAAACCCGGGCCAGCAGGCGTTATTGAGCTATGCTACCATGCCACCGGTCTGAGTGAGCGAAGCGAATGGAGACCGGTGGTTGTTGACACAATCGAAAATATATAAAAAGAGAGTGGTAGAAGAATGTGCCTGTAGAGTTCTTTTTGGCGACCCTTTCAGAGTTGGCGAAGTAGTAGGAAACAATATTAGAATAAACTCAGAACAAGGAGTATCGTTAGTAAAAAGAGTGTCCAAGCAACTCCGAGTATTCCTGCACATACAGCAAGCCGCTTAGTCGTTGTTACGTCGGGTTTCTTAGAATAGGAGATTATCGCAGCTGATGCCCCAAATGCAATACCCGTCGGCAAGGCACCGCCAAGGGAAATTACAGGTATTGCAATGCATGCTGCGACAAGCGCCCATGCCCATCTCGGAATGGGCAAAGAGTCTCGGACGGACTCGCCGGTGGAAACCGACTTTCCATCAACCACAAGGTCAAACTTTGCCTTGAAAGTCCCTCTTTGGGAGTATATACGGGCGGGTTTGCCAGCGATTGTAAAATTGTACTCGGGATTAAAGGCGCGCTCGAACGCGCCTTTCTCAAGCTTCTCCTCCTTGCCGTTTATCGTGACAAAGGCTCCCTTGTACTTTACCTGAAAAATGACCTCATACTTCTTTCCGCCTAGCTCGAACTTCCAGCTATGTTTGGTCATTTTTTGACGGGCTTGAGGGAGACATGGCCGTTAGCAAATTTTTGGAGGTCTATTAATCGCTCGCTGTTCATTAGCTTGATTATCTCGGGCCAATAAGATCTGATTGTCTCAGCTAGGTATCCCATTTGTTGTTCTATTGGTTTTGGCTTCTCAAATGCGTCCGATGGTGCAAAGTTTCGTGTATTCTTTTTACCTTTCAAAAATTTGACAATTGTGATATCATCATACCAGTAAGTCGGCCCGTTGATCGCTTTGAATGTAGGAGATTTATAAGAGGGACCTATGTCAATGCTAACGGTTTCCTCTCTGTCATCAAATCGTATTTTAACTCGGCAATTATTGGATTCAAGTAAAGTTTCACACTCTCCAAAAGATTTTGAGTCGTATTTTTCACTAACGATTACAAAACCGTATTCTTTGATTAAATAGGCAAAATAACGTCTTACAAGTTCAAAGAATTCTTTCCCGTTCTTTTTCATTTTTCTCCTATAAAGGGTATTCTGATTCCGAGCGACTTGAAAAGCCTGATTTCCCTTGCATATAGAGGAGCCTTATATGCAGTGTTAGAAACTGTAGCAATTAAATTGCCATTTTCGAGTTGTTGCGCATGGAATCCCACAGTTTTAGCCCATTTTTCGGCATGAGACATAGCGTCAAAATTAGGTATATCCATATGGTCTCCGCCTATAACTTTTGCAGCACCTGCAAAGTTATCTTTGGTTCTCCCTATGATGGTAAGCCCATTATTAGTAATAGTTTTACCAGCTACTACAATGCTAATTCCCTTAAACACCCCTGCAGTTCCTGACCCTAAGGCCCATGAGGTCAAGCCCCTTTCTACGCTCAATCCGCTAGTAAGCCCTTGACCAGACATGGCATTGTAGCTCATCTGGGCAGCAGTATCCCCAGCCACTACAGACGTACCGCCGACAGCCATAGTTGTGGTTAATGCCCCGCCAACGCCATATGCAGTCCCAGCAGATGCCACTGCTGGAGCAGCAGCTCCCGCAGTTGCCACTGTCGCAGCCGCACCTATCCCGACAGCCGCAGAACCCATTCGTACATCCTGATCTCCGAGTGCTTCATCAAGGCTCAGTCCCTTGGCGTCCGCTGTGCTCCAAGCTCCCGCTACGGAACCAGCAATATATGCAATAGCAGCTGCTTCGAATATACATCCGTCCCAAATACAATTCCCGCTCGGGTCAGTCAGCATTATTGGATTATTCCTGACGTAACTATATCGGTTTAGCTGTTGTGGATCATAGAGATTTGGCAAAAGGGTGTCTGCCTCCATGAACCTTTGTAAAACGGGGTCATAGTACCTCGCGTTGTAGTACATAAGCCCTGTTGCGTCGGATTCCTGGCCTGTGTAGCCGTAGCGCTCGCTGCCACCGCTTAGAACAGCGCCAAAAGGAGCATATTGGGTCTTCTCAACCAGCTCACCCTCAGAGTCTGTCATCACAGAAGTTGACCCCAGGTGGTCCTGGTGGTAGAAGAAGGTTCCTGTAGAGTTCTTTTTGGCGACCCTTTCAGAGTTGGCGAAGTAGTAGGAGGTAGCCTCGCCGTCGTCTACTTCGTAGTGGTCGAAGGGGTAGTAAGTCGTGGTGCCGTTGGCCACTTTCTTGATTCTGATGCCATCAGCATCGTACCAGTACTGCTCTACGACCTCCCCGTCCTTAAGGACCCTCTCTAGCCTATTAGCAGAGTTGTACTCGTAGGTGAACTCGCTGTCGTTTACTACGTTGCCATTAGCATCATAACCATAATCGATGAGTCTTGCGCCGAACTCCCTGTCAAGTATTGGGGACTCAACTCGTCCCGAGAGTACCGCATACTGCATAGCAGTCTCAGAGGTCCTTACCCTTTTGGCATCAGCATCGGACCCGGAGGAGTTCACATACACCTGTACAGTCTCTGCTGCCTGGGAAATCTCGTCGGTTGCGTTATCAGCCACTGTCATATTTGCAGTGATTACTTCGGTTGTATTCTCTGGAGCAGTCTCAGTTGTGTTCTCAGGAGCAGCCTCGGTTATATTCTCCGGGGCGGCTTCAGTCGTATTCGTCTGAGTAGCATTTTCAATTGGCATAGACTGCGTCGCATTATCTACAAGTACCTCATCCTCTGATGGCGCTTCATCTGCAGCCTCAGAAAGGCTTGTGCCCTCAGGCTCTTCCATGACGACAAAAACCGGTTCGGGTGAGGGTACGGACAAGCTGGTCACTGCGTGCGGGCCTGCCCCGTCACCATAGGTATATCTGGTAGTTCCACCGGAAGACATGGCAGACTTCATCGTAAACATGTCTGGCGAAGTCACTGATAACAGGTTACCAATCGAATCATATAGGTACTCCAGGTCGAAGAGGTCGCCCACTGCGGATATGAGCCTGTCCAGGCCGTCATATGCGAAAACGGTCTCAGTGTCATCGATGCCATCATCGATCTGCAGTATGTTGCCAACGCCGTCAAAGTCGTAGTTAAGGTCTTGTATACTAGCAACGTATATCCTATCAAGCCTGAAGCTCGCCGAATCGTAGGTGTATTCTGTGTCCGCGCCATTTACAAGCTCCCTCAGGGCTATCTTGTTCTGCGCGTTGTAGTCCAGGTTGTCCACTATACCGGGCACACTCTCCAACTGGCCCTGGCTATTATATTCAAAGGTTACCTCCTCACTATCTGGGTAAACCATCGAGGTAGCGCGGTCTGCTGAGTCGTAGGACCATTCAGTCGCCCAGGACTCGCCGTCTATTGCGACCTCCTCCGCGACAGTCCGATACCTATTGTCATAAGTATACTCGACCGTGCTGGTGTCATCAACGACCCTGCTAAGGGTGCCCTTCAGCTGTTCGTCATAGTAATAATGGGCATCAGCAGAAGCTTCACCTAAGATTCCGTATTCTACATTGCCTATGGTTCCGTATTCTACATCGCCTATGGGGCTTCTCCGAGCCTCAAAATAACTCTTTTGGGTGACGCGGTTCAAATCGTCGTATTCAAAAAGGGTCTCCACGCCCCTGCCGTCTGTTTGAGTCAACATGTTGCCGACTTGGTCGTAGGTGTAAGTCCACACGCCCATGTCAGGGTCTTCCTGCAGGACCTTCCTTCCAAGGGTGTCGTAGGCAAAGGCAAAATCATTGCCCGCGTCGTCTTCGATCGCCACGAGCTGGCCTAGGGAGTCGTAGGTGTAATCGGTGTAATAGGACTCTCCGTTGTTCTGCTCTTCTATTTGGATTATGTTGCCATATGCGTCTGTAGTGTAACTCTTCCCATGCCCATTCTCGTCTGTAAACGCCACCTCGTCGCGGTCGTACTCGTAGGTCTTTGACATCCCGTCGGTGTTCTCCGTTTCTATTAAACGCCCTAGGGCGTCGTAGGAGTACTTCTCGCTCCTGGCACTCTGCGGGGCATTGTAAGTGGCGCCCGCACTTGCTGTGTAAGGCACCGACTTTTCCCTAACCTGCCCGGCCTCATCATAGTACATGTTTGAGATTATCTGCTGGCCTGAGGCTTCGGCGTCCGATGCTGTCTGGACTACGTTCCCAAAGCCGTCAACGAAGGCATAAGAGTCTATGTAATCAGAACCGTCTGCACGCGAAGAGACTTTTATCCCTTCAGGCGCGCTGCCGTCCAGGTAGTAAGCGTATGCCTTTGACGGGTAAGCTGCGCTGTCGTACGGCATTATCTCCTTAAGGGCCCTGCCAAAGGCGTCATAGGTCGCAGTCGCCACGATGCCGTTCGCATCGGTAGTGCTCAGCAGGTTCCCTGTCACAGGGTCGTACGCATATGATGTAGTGTAACCCATAGCATTCGTCTCGCTCGTCTTGAAGGTGTGCGTCGCAGCGTCGTACCCAAAGGAGCTTTCCCTGCCCTCGGCATCAGTTGCCCTGATGGCATTACCATAACTATCATAAGCATAATGCACAGATGGGGTCGAGTCGTCTATCGGGAACGCTCTTCCAGTCTCTTTCAGTCCGCCGTTGATTACCCATTTGTCCTCAGACGCCCCCAGCCAGTACTTTTGCTCGGTCAAAAACCCTTTGGTTAGGGACGAACCACTGTTTTGGCCATCATAATAATACCACGTCTCAGAAACTTTTTCATCGTTCGAGTCAAGGACATAGCTGTTCTTTGGCTTATCCACTATCCAATCATTCGTGTTGTAGGCATAATTCACATAGGCATACTTCTCGTCCCCCTCAACATCCACATTCCCAAGCTCCGCTTGGTAGATAGCATTGCCGTATTGGTCATATTCATATTCAGTCCCCGTCACAAAGGGCGTAGTGTGGCCGTCGTACACGGAGGAAGTGCTGCTCGCAAGCTCGACATCGTAGACGCCGTTCTCTTTGTCATAAACCCACTCATCCGCGCTCCTGAAGAGCAGGTCGCCGTCCAAGTCGCTGACGTCTGTCTGGTATTCAAGGCCTTTCAGAGCGTCGTCCTGGTGGAACCAGTGCTCCTGGATACTGTAGGGCGAGATCTCTTTGACATTGGCGAAACCCCTGAATTCCTTGTCCTTATAGTCATAGAGGCCGCCAGAATATTCATAGTCTACTGAGTACTCGACGTTGTGGGCGCTTGACATGCCGTTGTCATAGGAGACGCTTGAAAGCAGGTTCAACGGGAAATTCAAGTCGGCAACGCTGTCATCACCCGTATTGTCCAACGCAGTCGAGTGGATGTACTCAAAGCCTATAGTCCCGCCTAATGAAGTCATTATCGAAGATAAAACATAGTTGGCATGCCCGTTGCTTATCCATGCAGAGCTGGCCCTTGTGCCTGCTGAATAAGAATAGGACCGTAATATGTCCGCGAGCCCGTCGCCGTTCAAGTCTTCTATCCTTGTCCCGAGGTCCCGGCTATCAGCGCCTACTAAGTAGGCAGAGGATTTCCAAGTGTTGTCAGCCACCCACCCCTTGCCTGTGTTTATCCACGCATAGTTGCCGTTCGAGCTGCCGCTGTAGTAATATGCGCGCAATATATCTGGAAGACCGTCGCCGTTGACGTCGACTATCCGAACTCCGCGATCGGCCCCATTGGAGCCCACAAAATACTCGGGGGGAAGCCATGTTGTGTCAGCAACCCAGCCAGTCCCTGTGTTTATCCAAGCATATGTGCCCTTGGACGAACCGCTGTAATAGTATGCACGCAAGATATCAGGCAGGCCATCGCCGTTGACGTCGGCGATGCGCACACCGCGATCCTGGCTGTTTGACGCTACAAAATAATCCGGGCAAGCCCATCTATTGTCCTGCACCCAGCCTCTGCCCGTATTTATCCAGGCATATGTTCCCTTTGATGAGCCGCTATATAAGTATGCGCGCAATATATCTGGAAGACCGTCGCCGTTGACATCGACTATCCGAGTCCCAACGTCGTGGTTGTTAGAGCCTACAAAATACGCTGGGGATTTCCATGTGCTGTCTGCGACCCACCCGCTCCCAGTGTTTATCCATGCATAATTGCCATTGGATGAACCAGAGTAGTAATAGTATCGTAATACGTCTGGCAGGCCGTCGCCGTTGACGTCTGCGATTCTTGTCCCGAGGTCCTTCCCGTTTGAATCTGTAACGTAGGTGGGCAACAGCCATGTGCTGCTGGCAACCCAACCGTCGCCAGTATTTATCCAAGCCGATTTGATGCTTGAGCTGCCTGCAGAATACGCGCGCAGTATGTCTGGCAGGCCGTCGCCGTTGACATCAACGATGCGCACGCCATAGTCTTTTCCATTTGAATCGACAGAATATTCTGGAATCGCCCAATTGCTGTCAGAAGCCCAACCCTTTGTAACAGCTGAGTAGGTAAAACTCGTCGCCGGCAGCGAAGCCCCGTCGCTGCCCTTTTGCGTTATTGATTTCAGATATGATGCGCTGTTGTATGCATTTGTGTCATAAGCCAATGAATACGACCGCACGGTAGCCCCGTTGTAGCTCACAGTTATCCCTGACAGCCTCTTGGTCTCCCTTATCTTGGAGCCTTGTATATATTGTGTTATGATGTCCGGCCTTGCCACAAAGGTGAAAGTTATCACACGCAGCCTGTCGTTGTTGTACGAGATGCTCTTCGGGTATACTTCGGTCTCGTCGGCGGCTTCAGTATAATCATAATATATCTTGTTTCCCGAGGTGTCCTCGGCCTGATCAAGGCTCCATCTTACGGCATATGGGCTCTTTGTAACGTATTTGTTCTTTACTTTGGTAGTCTGGAGTACTGAAGAACATAGTTCCGAGTTTGTAGTATAACCGAGCCTATACTCAGTGCCGCCAGTGTCCGTGACCAGCCAGTATTCCTTAAAGCTGTTGCCCGCCCCATCCAGTTTTTTTATCCTCAGGTGCGAGTCTGTCTTCGTCCTGTACTCCCCGCCGCCGACGGGAACGAGGTCATAATAGCTCCCGCCGAGGACTAGCTGGAACTCATCGTCTGCAGTATTGGAGGAGGTGTAGTTCACATCCCTTTGAACATAGTTCTCGGTCAACGACCAACCGAGGCCTGCCCATGAGGCCTTGCCACTTGAGGAGTGGCTGTTGTAGGAAATCGCCAAAGAAGGCTGCATACCGTTCGTGCCCAATGGGACTTCTATTGGATACGAATAAGTCGCAGAGCCTGAGAAAAGGTTTGTAGCGTAACTGCCCTTTGGGTTGAACGGCATCTTCGGGGATTCTGGGGACGGGACGAATTGGTATATGGGGGCTGTTGCGGTTGTTGCCACAGTCGTGGCCAACTTGGACGCAAAGTCTGCGAGCGAAGTCGCTTTAGATGGTGCTTTAGGCTCGGCAGGGACTGGTTCAGATGGGGCATCAACTGCAGCAGCACTTAGCGGTTCGTCTGCTTGCGGAGTCTCTGCGACCGACTTGGGTACAGTACCCTGTGGATCAGCTACAGCACCGGGCTTGTCTGCCTTGGCTGCAGCAGCCGGCATTGACAAAAGAATAAGGCATATCAGGACTGAGAGAATTTTCATTCGGTCCATCTTGAAAGACTATTACAATGTCATGGAGTTATAGTTGACTCAAGGGAATATTATCTTCAAGGGATAACTATGTTGAGCGAAGATAATACATAATAATATCCTTAGATTCATAAGCTTAGATTAATGTTACGCATCTAGACTAAGGATAAGTTCGGGATTGATTGCTCGGGAGCGATTATGGCATGACCCCCTTTAATTATATTAAGCCTATGGTAATTATCCCATGACAGCCTTTGACGTCCAATGGCTCAGGGAAGTCTTCCTCGAATGCGACAGGGTCTCTAAACCTGTGATGGGCATCGCAGACTGGGACGATGCTGCATGTATCGCTTTTGGAAACAAAAGGCTGGTACTTAGCTGCGACGGCCCCTACAAAAAACGGCTTGTGATGAAGTCAGCCCTGATACACGCAGCCACTGACGTCATAGTCAAGGGCGCCCGCCCGCTGGCAGCGCTCGATACATTATCCGGGAGCGAGAAGGATGTAAGGGAGATGGCCGAGAGCCTGCGCGCCCAGGCGAAGGCTATGAGGATACCGATACTCGGCGGTAATACAAACCTTAATGGCACCTCTATGGATGTCTTTGGTGGAGAACCCCTCGCAAGCATCTTTGTTTTTGGAGAATTGTTATTGGACGAGCCCATACGTGACTCCGGTGGGAAAAAGGGTGATGCCCTTCTCCTGCTCGGCGACTCGCTCTGGGGCGAACAGGACGAAAGGTTCAAGAAGGCTAAGAAGCTTTTCTCTTTCTGGTATTCCTTGTTAGATGATGTCAACGCCGGCAAAGTAAAGATAAACGCAGCCAAGGACGTGACAAAGGGTGGCCTCGCGCTGACTGCTAAGGAGATCGCGGATAAGAGCGGGAGAAAACTGGAGCTCTATGGCATCAAAATCCACAAGTATCGGAACCTTGATAATTTTTTACTGGCTACCGACAAGAAGAGCGCCGGGTTCATAACGAAGGCTGCAGCAAAAGCTAAATGCCCTTGCATTGAAGCCGGGAGGTTAAAATAATGGACCCAATAATCATGTATCTGATTGTTGCAGTGCTCGCAATGTTCCCGACTGTGGAAGCGCTGGGTGCGATAGCCATTGGTGTGCTTGTCTTCCACCTGAACCCGTTCGCAGTCTTTGTGCTGGCGTTCGCAGCCAACACGGCGATATACTTCCCTATATTCTTTGGGCTCGATCACCTGTACAAATATATTGAAAGGTTTGGTTTAGTCAGGAGGTTTGTCAAGGCTGCAAAGCAAAAGGGCCACAAGCAGATCGAGAGATATGGGTATATCGGATTGGCAATCTACCTTGCGATACCCTTGCCCCTAAGCGGCACATGGACGGGTACGCTGATAGCATGGCTGCTCGGCTTAGACAAGAGAAAGGCATTCTTCGCAGTATTGATCGGTGTTTTCGTTGCTTGCTTGACTGCACTGATACTCTCGCTGTTTGCCCAGGAGATTCTCTTCCAGTTGGGGGCGCCTAGAGTGAGTCCGATCTAGATAAGCTTGGAGTCATACCCGTACTGTTCGAAGATTCTTGCCCTTGTTTTCCCCATCAAATCTAGTGTGGCCTGCGGCCTCATACTACCAATAATCCCAATAACTAACGGCTTGTCATCCATTTAGCTAAAGGAGATAAAGATTTTATGGTAGAGTTTATGGTTCCTACTTTTGTTTATTGAGGTATTCCAAAACAATCCGTAGAATCCTGCGAATGGGCTCTGCGGCCCCCCACAGCAACTGGTCGCCCACCGTGAAAAGACTGATGCATTTGGGGTCGTTGTTTATCTTGCGTATCCTGCCCACCGGAACGGTAAGTTTTCCCGTAACCGCAAGGGGGGTAAGATTTCTGATGGATTCCTCCTTCGTATTAGGAATGACCTTTACCCACTCATTACCTCCTGCAATAGTGTCTTCTACCTCTTTTAAAGACATCTCTTTCTTCAGTTTTACGAGGATTGCCTGGCTGTGGCAGCGAAGGACTGGGACCCGGACGCAGATGCAGTTGACAGGAATAGCCTTTGTCTGCAATATCTTGTTCGTCTCGGCAAACCCCTTCCATTCCTCACGGCTCATACCATCTTCCACAGGGACATCGATCCAGGGAATCAAATTGCACGCAAGAGGGACGACTGTATTCTCTGCCGGGAATCTTTTGTCTTGCATAACCCCCTGGATAGCACGGGCCAGCTCAAGCACTGGCATATCTTTCCCTTCAGTCGCTTTGGAGATCTCTTGCATTTGCAAGATAAGATCGTTCACATAACTGGCCCCTGCGCCGGATGCAGCCTGATAAGTCATCGATGATACCCACTCAACGCAGTCTTTTTTGAACAAGCCGCCGATGGCCATGAGCATCAGGCTGACTGTGCAGTTCCCGCCAATATAATTCTTCACGCCTGCTTTGAGCGAGGCATCGATAACATCGCGGTTTACAGGATCCAAGACAATGACGCTGTCCTCTTGCATCCGCAAAGTGGAGGCAGCGTCGATCCAATAACCGCTCCATCCTGATTTCCTTATCTTAGAGTAGACCTTCTTTGTGTAGTCCCCACCCTGGCATGTTACAATGATGTCCATTGAGGAAAGTTTTTTTATATCATATGCATCCTCAAGAGGGGGCGTATCCCTGCCGATATCCGGGCCCTTTTTTCCGACTTGCGAAGTGGAGAAAAACAACGGTTCAAAGCCCTGAAAATCGTTTTCTTCCAACATCCGTTCCATAAGGACGGAACCGACCATTCCGCGCCAGCCTATGAATCCGATTTTTACCATCTTTGCTTCCTTATATTTCCCTATTTTTGTATTTTTATCTAGATATATGCCAAGCCTAGCTAGTTAGCGTGTTAGGTATAATCTAGAGTATCAAGTAAATACTAAACTAATAGTATTAGGGCGTATCTAACTCAATCGGTTACTCAGTTCTTCAGCCACTCCCAGATGGCGATTTCATAAACAGACGGTGCCTGCCCTGGCGCGAGCCTCTTTGACTGCAGGTACACTATAAGCTTAGCAAGCTTCTCTTGCGCCTTCTGCACGCGCTCAAGTTCGCCGTTCACGCATGCGGGCTTGTGCGACTCAAGTATCTTAATGGTCTTCTCAACAACCGAAAGTCTTTCAGTTATAGAGCCCGGCCGGTACATGACACTTCTTAGCTCCGAGAGCTGTTCGCATATGTTGCCCGACATCTGCTTTGACACAATTTGCTTATACGCATAACTGTGGTCTTCTGCATAAACGGTCGGCTTTGCCACTGCTGCTGCCTCGGCTGAGAATGTATCCATGAGTTTGGGAAGTATCTCGCTGATAGACTTAAAGCTTATGACAAAACCCGAAGTCAAGTCCACAAGCTGGGTCATGCCTTCCCTTGTTGTAACCAACACTGGCCTCTCCAGCAGATTGCCGCCAAGTATCTCTGATGCGGCTTCGGCATGTGCACCTAAAAACTTGCCGAGTGTAGTCGTCTCAACCTGCATATCGCTCCCCTGCTGGAGCTTTGAAACCAGTTCCTGTAAGTTCTTTACTTGCATTTTCAAAATCCCGGGAAAGAAATGATACAAAATATAAAAACACCGCGCGCTTTGCGCGCGAGCTTTTACCTAATGTGCTTATACCCTATCATACGGTAAAAACCGCTCCCTTCCGGTTCGGGTGCTATCTTTGAGACAGGATATATAAAAACGTTTTTTGAAAATAGGGAATGCGGGGAATCATGGCCAATGGGCATTTGTGAAAGGTTTTTGAAAACCTGCAGTCAAACTATGACGTCAGAACTACGCGAAAAGTGGACGAACTTGACAGGGATATAATCAGGGAGCTCCAGGAGGACTACTCGCTGACGCCAAAGGTGACTGGCATAGCCAAAAGGCTGAAGAAGTCTTCGACTACCATACATAGCAGGATAAAGAGGCTCGAGCGCGACGGCGTGATAAGCGGCTACACCGCGGTCATCGACCCTGAAAAAGCCAACAAGAAGCTGAGCGCCTTCTATTTCATAAAGACCACACGCGGCGGTGATAAGTACATGGCCGACGGCATAGCAAAAGAGCTCCTCAAGAACCCCAACGTGAAAAGCGTGC